>MDTA01010112.1_pt1 | contig 14244 bp, 15 predicted proteins | sample 811151 | NCBI WGS metagenome assembly MDTA01 (sample SAMN05326648, study PRJNA326480) | marine metagenome | isolation source: seawater | place: Indian Ocean: South | collected 2010 | reverse complement strand
ATATTCATCAAAATTCTTATTGTTGGTCAGCACATAAAATATGTCAAAAAATGAAAGAAAAAAAAATTGCAGGATCAATAATTTTATTAAATTCAATATATGGTTTTTTGGGACAAAACATGTCTCTATATAAGAAAACAAACTTAGAAGAAAACATGAATTATTCAATAATAAAAGGAGCTGTTCTTAATTTTTCTAAACAACTTGCCTCATTTTATGCGTCTAGTGGAATAAGAGTTAATTCGATTTGTTCAGGAGGTGTTAAAGGTCATGTTAAAGGATCAAAAATTAATCAAAATAAAAACTTTATTAAAAATTATTCTAAAATGTGTTTATTAGGAAGATTGGCATTGCCAATTGAAATTGCATATCCAGTTTTATTTTTAGCATCTGATGCTTCTTCTTATATTACTGGCACATCCTTAGTGGTTGATGGAGGGTGGTCGGCAGTCTAATGTTTTGGTGTAAAAATTGTTTGAATACCTCTACTAGACCAAGAATTACTTTTGATAAAAAAGGATTGTGCAATGCTTGTCAATGGGCTGATGAAAAAAAAAAAATAAATTGGTCAAAAAGACAATCAATCCTAAAAAAATTTTTTTCTAAAAAAAAAAATTATTATGATTGTATTGTCCCCGTAAGTGGGGGTAAAGATGGATCATATGTTGCATATACTTTAAAAAAAAAATTTAATATCAACCCACTTTGTGTGACAGTAAGACCTCCTTTAGAATTAGATCTTGGGAATAAAAATTTAAGAAATTTTATAGAATCCGGTTATGACCATATTCACGTCAGTCCAAATCGTAAAGTGATGAGAGATTTAAATAAATTAGGATTTATAGATAAAGGATTTCCTTATTATGGTTGGTTAATATCAATTTTTACCACTATTTTACAAATTGCAGTATCTATGAACATAGATTTGATTGTTTATGCCGAAGATGGTGAGGTTGAATATGGAGGCTCAAATTTAACTAAAGATAAACCTTTTTTTGATGCCACGTATACAAAAAAAATTTATTTTGAGGGAGGTTACAACAAAGTATTAAAAAAAATTAAAGCAAGAAGTTCTGAGAAGGTATTTTTTAATTTTCCAGATGATAACAAAATAAAAAGTATAAAACTCACTCATTGGTCATACTTTGAAAATTGGGATCCATATAGAAATTATTTAGTTGCAAAAAAAAATTGTGGCTTAAACGAACATACAGAGTCTAATGTAAGCACCTTTACAAATTTTGCCCAAAATGATCAAGCATTATATGCTCTTCATACTTATATGATGTATCTTAAATTTGGTTTTGGTAGAGCAACACAAGATGCTGGCATTGAAATACGAAGAGGAGCTATGACGAGATCTCAAGGATTAAATTTAGTAAAGTTATATGACAATCATTACCCTAAAGAATTTATTAATTTATATCTAGATTATTATCAAATATCATTAAATCAATTTAATAAAATACTTAATAAATGGGCAAATAAAAAACTTTTCAAAAAACACAAAGGTATTTGGCAACCAAAATTTTCAATTAAATGAGGATGAGGACGATAACAATTATTGACTACGGCATGGGCAATCTAGGCTCTCTAACAAATGTTTTTAGATATTTGGGTGGCGATGTCAAAATTTCTAGTGATCCAGATAAAATTGTTAAATCTAATGTTGCAATATTACCAGGAGTGGGTTCGTTTAATAAAGCAATGAAAATCATAAAAAAAAATTCAATAGATGATGCAATTAAATCATTTATTTCAAAAGGGAATTACTTGATGTGTATTTGTCTAGGCATGCAGCTTTTAGCGTCAGAGAGTTTTGAGGAAAAACCAACAAAGGGATTAAATTTTATACCGAATAAAGTGAGAAAATTTAATTTTAAAGAGACAAAAAACAAGATCCCACACGTAGGCTTTAATCAAGTCTTTTTTGAAAAAAAAAATAAGTTATTTAAAGGATTGCAATCAGGAGCAGATTTTTACTTTGTTCACTCTTATAGAATATTGCCCGAAAAAATGAGCGATAATATTTCCAAGACAAATTATGGCATAGATTTTATGTCTTCTTTTATTAAAGACAATATTTATGCTACGCAATTTCATCCAGAAAAAAGTCAATCAAATGGGATTAAATTGCTAAACAATTTTTTAGAAATAACGTAATGTTGAGAAAAAGAGTAATTTTTACTTTACTATTTGAAAAGAATTCTTTTTTTTTGAGCAGAAACTTTCGTCTTCAAAAAATTGGTGACTATAAATGGTTAAAAAAAAATTATGACTTCTCAATAATCACTAATTCGGTTGATGAAATTATATTATTAAATGTTTCAAGGAGTGAACCAGAGATAGATAATTTTTGTGAAATCATTAAAACATTCACAAAAGAATGTTTTATACCAATCTCAGCAGGAGGAAAAATAGTTAGTTTGGAAATAGCAAAAAAATATATTCAATCTGGCGCAGATAAATTAGTAATTAACAGTAATCTTTTTAATAAAATTTTGATTAACAAAATTGCTAAAACTTTTGGGGAACAATGTATTGTAGGCTCGTTAGACTATTTGCATGAAAATGAAAAATTTTTATTTTATAAAGAAAATGGCAATTTGAAAATACATTTGAAGATAAATGAAATATTTAAAATTTTATCAACTCTTCCTATCGGTGAAATAATTTTAAACTCTATTAATAAGGATGGGACTGGCAATGGATTTGATTTTTCAATTTTAAAACATATACCTAAAAATTTTCAAAAGCCCATAATTTATGCTGGTGGAGCAGGTAATTATAAACATTTAATTGAAGCTTTGAGAAAAAAAAAGATCGACTCGATATCAACAGCTAACTTATTAAATTTTGTTGGAAATGGTCTTCAAGAAGCAAGAAGACATATTATTAAGAAAAAAATTAAATTAGCGAAATGGACATAATTTTATGAAAAAAATCTTAATAATTGGTTCAGGCTCAATATCAAAAAAACATTTCTCAACAATTAAGAATTTAAGATATGAAACAAAAGTAAAAATTATATCGTCTAGAAAATTTGAAAAATTAAATAAGATAGAACTTAAAAGGTTTTTTGGTATAAAACCTGAATTGATAATAATTTGTTCACCCGCAACTAGTCATTTAAGAAATTTAAAAAAAATAGAAAAAAATTATAAAAATTTAAAAGTTTTAATCGAAAAACCTATTTTTGAAAAAAATTATAAGATTAAAGAAAAATTAAAAAACAAATATTATGTCGGTTACAATTTGAGGTTTCATCCAGTAATTATATTTTTAAAAAAATTTTTAAGAAAAAAAAAAATATATTCAATTAATATCATTTCTCACTCATATTTACCTGATTGGCGAAAGTTTGATTATCGAGACTCGGTTTCTGCAAAGAAAAAATTAGGTGGGGGTGTTTTGCTCGAGCTCAGCCACGAACTTGATTATATAAAATGGATTTTTAGTAAAATAAAAATATTGTTTTCTTTTAATAATCGTATTTCAAAACTCGATATAGATACGGATGATATTTTAAGTATCATTGCAGAAGTAGGCAATAAGACACTGCTAAATTTAAATATTAATTTTTTTTCAAAAATACCAAATAGGACAATAAAAATAGATGGAGACAAATTTAGCCTCAATGCTGACTTAATTAAAAATAAGATAGAGATTATTGAAGATAAAAAAATAAAAATTAAAAAGTTTTCAAATTTTAAGATAAAAGACACTTATAGATTACAATGTTTAGAAATATTACAAAATAAAAATTTAAATATAAGTACATTAAATCAAAGTTTAAATTTAATGAAAATAATCGATACTATCAAAAAATATAAATGATAAAATTATCCGAACCCTTTTTTTTTGGTAAAGAATTAGAATATTTAAAAAAAAGTCTTAAAGATAAGTGGATTTCTTCTAATGGAAAAATAGTTAAAAAGTTTGAGAAAAAATTACAAAAATACACTACAGGAAAATATAATTTAGCAACAATTAATTGTACCTCTGCTTTACAATTAGCAGTCAGGTTGCTTGATCCTAAAAAAAATGAGGAAATAATTGTTCCATCCATAACGTTTGCAGCGACAATAAATTCTATACTTTATAATAACTGTAAACCGATTTTTTTTGATTGTGATGATGCTCTTTTATTAGATAAAAAAAAATTTTATTTATTTATTAAAAAAAATACTTATTTTAAAAAGGGTTTTACTTTTAATAAAAAAACAAAAAAAAAAATTTTAGCAATTATTGTAGTAAATACATTTGGGAATCTTTTTAATTTTGATAACTTTTTTGTTAATTTTTGTAAAAAGAGGAATATAAAGATAATTGAGGACGCTGCTGAAAGTTTAGCCTCAAAAGACTTAAACAAAAAAAGAAATGCTGGAATTGAATATAGTTGTTATTCTTTTAATGGAAATAAGTTAATAACATCCGGCGGTGGTGGGTTAATATCCATCAAGAATGAAAGAAAATATCAACAAGCCATTTATCTTGCGTCTCAGGCTAAGAAGGACTCTATACAATTTATACACGATGATGTTGGTTATAATTTTCTTTTATCTAATTTACATGCTTGTATAGGATTATCTCAACTTTTGAATATTAATAAAGTTTTAAAAAGAAAAGAGGAAATAAATAGAATTTATAAAAACAAGATTAACAAAATTAATGGTTTAGAAATTTTAACTCCACCAAAAAATTGCAAACCCAATAATTGGCTAAATGTCTTAATTATAAATGAAAAATTATATGGACTCTCAAAAAATCAAGTTATTCAAAAATTTTATGATCAAAATATTGAAACAAGATCTTTATGGTATCCAAATCATTTACAAAAACCATTCAAAAAATTTCAAAATTATGAAATAAAAAAATCAAATCTAATGTTTAAATCATGTTTATGTTTACCGAGTAGTTATGGATTACAAAAGAGCGATCAAAGCAAAATTATTAAACTTTTAAAAAATAAATTTAATTAGTCAAAATGATAATTATTTTATTTCCTTATAAGTTTACAAATTTTTTTTATAAAAAATATCAAATAGATGATTTAAAAAAAGAGTTCAGAAATAAAATTCAAATTCATGACGTATCTAGAATTATTTCCCAAAAATGGAATAAAATTCTCGGTGAGAAAAGAAATAAATCGGTTAATGTTTTTAGTAAAATTTCTGATTGGGAAGATTATTTAAAAAAAACTTTAAAAAAAAATAAAAATATTTATGTAATAAATTTATTATCCTCAAATTCATTCAAAAGTTTTTATATTCATTATTTATTGTGCAAGTATAAAATTAAAATTTTAAAATTAGGCTCTCCAGAAGTATATGACCCTATACAAAGCTATAATTTTAATTTGAAATTAATATCATTTTTTAAACTTTTATTTTCAAATTTACCAAGACTTATATTTTTAGCCAGAAATTTTTTCTATAATAAATTATTATTTTTTTTAAAGTTTGATGAATTGTATATATTAGTTAGTGGATCAAAAAAACATCTATTTCCCTTAAACTTAAAATCAAAGAAAAAGAAATTAATTAATTTTCATTCATCTGATTATTCAAATTATTTAATTAATAAAAAAAAATCTATAAATAAAAATTTTATTGTTTTTTTAGACACTAAAACACCTGCATTTGTTGGAGATAGACAAATTTTTAATTACAAAATAAATTATAATACTGAAGAATGGTATAGAGACCTAAATAAATTTTTGAGTAAAATAGAAAAAGAATTTAAATCAGAAGTTATTATTATTCCAAATCCCACTGTTAGAGACAAAAAAAATATTTATTATAATAAAAGATTTAAAATTTCAAAAGATCCAGATGCTTCAAATGCTCTAATTTCAAGATGTAAATTTGTAGTTTCTATCGGTGGCACTACTGCAGTAAGTCATTGTGTTATATACAACAAGCCATTAACATTTGTATACAACAACCAATTGATTAAAAAAAATCCATCTATGTATAATGAAATCCTAGGATTTTCTAATATTTTATCAGCAGGGGTTATAAATATGAATAATAAATTTCAAAAAAAAGAAATGAATCTATCCGTAGACAGGAAAAAATATCTCAATTATCAATATAATTATTTGACTACAAAAAAAATTAAAAAATTAAAAAATTCGGAAATTCTTAAAAAATTAATCTTGTGTGGAGACTCAGATAATTCACTTTTAAAGGTTAATTGATAATGGAGAAAACAATTGCTTTCTTTTGGGAAAATTATGAATTTGGAGGTGTGTCAACAAATTTAGCTTCACTAATTAATTCAAAAGAGTTTAGAAAAAAAAAAAATTATTGTTTTTTCAAATAAATCTAACAAAGCATTGATAAGATTTAAAAATTTAATTAAAAAACCAAATAAAGTAAAAATAATAACTTTTAAAAACTACTTAGATTTAAACACAAAAAATAAAATTTTAAAATTATTTTTATTACTTTTTAGACCACTTATATTTTTATTTACTTTATTTAAAATCTTTAATTTATTGAAAAGATTTAAGATAGATATTTTCATATCACAATGTGGTGGATATGGTGATTTTAGATCTGATCTAGGCAGCATAATTATTGCTAAAATTTTAAATTTTCCAAGAATAGGAATAGTATTTCATCACAGTTATTCAAAACCTATTTTTTGGGCACTCACATCAAATTTAATTAACTCATTTATTATTCATTTCACCAATAGAATCATCTTTGTGTCAAAGGCAACATTTAAAAATATATCTAAAACAGTATTATTTAAATTTAATAAAATTAATATTAAAATTATTAATAATGGAATAGAAATTAATAAGATCAATATAAATAATAAAATTTCTAACTTAATTGAAAAAAAATTTATTAATGGAGTTGTTTTAGCAAGAGTTCAAGAAGATAAGGGTCATGAAGATTTAATTGAAGCTTTTAGACTTTTGCCCGAAGATCTTAAAAATAAAATTAAAATATATTTTATTGGTGATGGCAATCAAAAATACATTTTTTATTTAAAAAAATTAATTCAAGACTATAAATTGAATAGTAATTTTTATTTTACTGGGTATATAAAAGGCAATGGTAGAGACATTTTAAAATACTTTAATTTTTTAGTATCGCCTAGTAGATATTTTGAAGGATTTGGTCTATCGATTGTTGAGTCTTTATCAGTTGGAACAATAGTTGTATCGACAAAAGTTGGAGGAGTGACTGACTATTTAAATAATTCAAATTCATTCTTAGTGAGTCCATTTAATGCAAAACAAATATCAAATGCACTTATTAAAATTTGTAGAAATCCAAAACAACTAATGAATAAAAAAGCTAATGGTATACAATTAGTTAAAAAAAAACTTACAAATAATAATATGGGCCAAGATTACATAAATTTTTTAAATTAGATTATGATAAATATTTCAAAAATTTTTTATCCAAAGAATGACTGTAATTTAATCAGACTTGGAAATGAAAACGATGGTGGTTATATTGTTGAGGAAAACAGTGTAAGGAGTTCTGAAATACTCATAAGTTTTGGACTGAGTGATGATTGGTCTTTTGAGTCAGATTTTTCAAAATTAGGTGAAAAAAAAATTTATACCTATGATTATAGTGTCAATTTAAGATTTTGGATTGTAAATTTCATTAAATCACTTATCAATATTTTTCTTTTAAGGGAGCCATTAAATAATATAAAAAAATTAAAAGAATTTTATAGTTATAAATCTTTTTTTGATAAAAAAAATAATTTTCATTATAAAAAATTTATTTCTCCCAAATCTATGAGGAAAAATATGCTCGATAATAATTTTATTACAGATTTAGATAATATTTTAAAAAATTTAGAAAAAAATTTTTTTTTAAAAATTGATATTGAGGGATCAGAATACAGGATACTTGATCAAATAATTAAAAATTCTAAAAAAATAAATGGATTAGCAATTGAATTTCATGATTTTGATCTGCATCAAAATGTAATAAAAAAATTTGTAAACGAATTAGATCTCAAATTGGTACATATACATGTAAATAATTATGGTACAATTAATAGCGATGGCATTCCCTCAACTATAGAATTTACTTTTTCTTCAAAAGAATTTATTTCTAATGATTTAAATAATGATAAAGTTTATCCTGTTGTAAATTTAGACAAACCTTGTAATAAAAATGAAATTGATCATAAAGTGATATTTAATTAAACAAATTTATTAAAAGTAATTTATATCTTAAATGTTAATTTATAAAAATTATTTTAAAAACAAAAAAATAATAATAACAGGACACACGGGTTTCAAAGGCTCATGGCTAACTTTTTGCTTACATTTGTTGGGCTCAAAAATTTTAGGTATATCAAAAAATTATCCAACAAACCCGTGTCACTTTAGAGATCTTAATATAAAGAAAGATATAAAAAATGAAATATGTGACATATCAAACTTAAAACAATTAAAAAAAATTTTTAAAAAGTTTAAACCTGATTATGTTTTTCATTTAGCAGCTCAAGCAATAGTAAGTAAATCATTTAAAGATCCTATATCGACATTTAATTCAAACACTGTTGGAACTTTAAATGTATTAGAGTCTTTGAGAGAAGTAAAAAAATGTAAAGCTGTTATTATCACCAGTGATAAAAGTTATAAAAACTTAGAAATCAATCGTGGATATAGTGAGGATGATATTTTGGGGGGAAATGATCCATATAGTGGATCTAAAGGAGCAGCAGAACTAATAATTAACAGTTATTTTAAATCCTTTTTTGTAAACAAAAAAAATACCAGAATTGCCATCGCTAGAGCAGGAAACGTTATAGGAGGGGGAGATTGGTCTACTGATCGAATAATTCCAGATTGTGTTAGATCTTGGTACAATAATAAAGAAATAATAATAAGAAGTCCAAAATCTACAAGACCCTGGCAACATGTTTTAGATGCTATTAGAGGTTATTTAATTTTAGCAATAAAATTAAATGATAAAAAAATACATGGTGAAGCGTTTAATTTTGGGCCAGATAATAGACAAAATAAGAGTGTATTAGATTTAGTGAAAGAAATTAAGAAAAATTGGGAAGGTGTAAATTGGAAAATAAAAAAAGATACAACACTTACAAATAAAGAGTCTAATTTATTAAAATTAAACTCTAATAAAGCTAAAAAAATATTAAAATGGTATCCAGTCCTTAATTTTGAAAAATCTGTAAAATTTACTGCAAATTGGTACAAACAATATAATTATTCTAGAAAAGCAAATACGAAAATATTATCTAAAGAAAATATAATTGCCTATAACAGATTACTTAAAGGGACATTTAAATGAAAGTAGTAATTCTAGCGGGCGGTATTGGAACAAGATTATCTGAGTACACACATTTAGTACCTAAACCGATGGTTAAACTAAATAATAAACCTATAATTTATTATATAATGAAACATTTTTCGAATTATGGATTTAAAGAGTTTTATATCGCGCTTGGCTATAAAGGTAATGTAATTAAAGATTATTTTAAAAAAAATTCATTTAAATGGAAAATTAATTTAATTGAAACTGGTCTGAAAACAATGACCGGGGGTAGAATAAAAAAATTAAAAAAATATTTAGATGATGAAGTTTTTTTTATGACATATGGTGACGGCATATCTAATATAAATTTAAAAAAATTATTGCGATTTCATAAAAAAAATAAAAAAGCCTTAGTAACAATGACAGCAGTACGTCCACCAGCAAGATTTGGTGCAATTAAAATCAAAGGAAACAAAGTAAGCGTTTTTAGAGAAAAATCAAAAATAGATGAAGGTTGGATAAATGGAGGATTTTTTGTTATGAATAAAAAATTCTTAAATTACATTGAAAAGAGCTCGACATATTTGGAAAAATCTCCATTAGAAAAAGCCGCTAAAAAAAATCAGTTATATGCATTTAAGCACAATGGTTTTTGGCAGTGCATGGACACGAAAAGAGATAAAGATAATCTTGAAAAAATATTAAAAACAAAAAAAATTAAATTTTGAGTTGAAATATAAGATATTAGTAACTGGTGGAACAGGATTTATAGGAAGAAATTTTATTAAATTTATTTTAAAAAAAAAAATTTTTCAAATTTATTCTCTTTCTGTAAAAAAAATTAATAATAAGCTTAGAGAAAAAAATGTTAATTATATTTTCTGTAAATTAGAGAATAAGTATTTATTACAAAAGAAATTAGATTTTCAATTTGATTATGTAGTAAATTTTGCTGGCTATGTTAATCACTCAGACTCAAAAAAAACTTTTGACTCACATTACCGTGGATTAAAAAATCTAGTTAATACATTAAAAAATAAAAAGGTTAAAAAATTTATTCAAATAGGCAGTAGCGTTGAATACGGATTTGCTAATTCTCCTCAGAGAGAATCAGTTTCAACTAATATAGCAAAATTAAAATCAATTTATGGTAAAGCTAAATTAAAATCCTCAAATTTACTATTAAAAGAATATAAAAAAACAAAATTTCCCTGTATAATTTTGAGACCTTATTTAGTTTTTGGGCCTGGGCAAAATAATGAGAGGTTAATTCCATATATAATTAAAAATTGTATAAAAAATAAATCATTCCCGTGTTCTGATGGTAGACAAATAAGAAATTTTATTTACGTGAAAGATTTTGTATCGGCAGTTTATAAAAGTTTATTTATTAAAATAAGTGGCAAGATAATCAACGTAGGATCAAATAAAAATTATAGTGTTAAATTTGTCATTAATAGAATTACAAAAATAATCGGCAAAGGGTCACCAATGTTTGGAAAAATCAAAATGAGAAAAGATGAACCATTAGAATTGTTTCCTGATCTGACCAAATTCAAAAAATTTATAAATTTAAGAAATGAAATTAAAATTAATTCAGGATTAAAACAAACAATAAAATATTTTAGTAAGAATTTTAAATGAAAAAATTATTTTTAGTTAGCAATGATAAAATTTGGGCATCTAAGAACAATTATACTTCAAATAATGATCTAAATAATATTGTATCATGTCTAAGTAAAGAATTTGATTTACACTTAATATGTAGAAAAAGTAAATCAAAATTAAATTTTATCATCAAGAATAAATTTAAGTTTTGCGACTTAAGTAAAATTTTTAAAAATAAATTAAATATTTTGTTAGTTTCAATAACGCCATATAATTTTTTTATCTTATTGTATCTAATATTCATAAAAAGATCTGTTATTGAAGGTTTTGTATATCTCAGAAGTGACGGTTTTTTAGAGTATAAATATAGATATGGTTTAATTGGATATTTTTTTTATTTTTTGATGTTTTTAGTGGTTAAAAAATATTTAAAAGTTATCTCATGTTCAAAAAATTTTACAAAAACTAATGTAAAAAAAATTGTTCACCCGTCTGAATTAACTAATATATGGTTTAAAAATAATGAGTCAAAAAAGAAACATACGTCTGATTTTTTATATATTGGTAGATTTAAAAAAGATAAAGGATCATTATATTTAGCTAAACTTTTTCAAAATCAATTAAGAGATTATAAATTAACAGTTGTTGGTACAAAAAAAGAAATGATAAATAAAATTTTTTATTCAAAAAATATAAATTACTTAAGTCCAATTTCGGAAACAAAAAAAATTATAAAGATTTATGATTCTACCAAAATATTTATTTTACCTTCTTACATCGAGGGTTTTCCTAAAGTTATTTCAGAATCTTTGGCAAGACTAAAGCCAGTTATTATTTTTGAGGACATTAAATATGTTATCAATGGACGAAGTGGTATTTTTGTTTGCAAAAGAAATGAGAAAAACTTAAGAAAAACTATTAAATACATTTTTAAAAATTATGGAAATATTCAAAAAAAGATAAAGAGTAATTATTTTTTTACAAAGGATAATTTTAAAAATGAGCTATTAAGATCTTTAAAAAATGAATTTTAGCATAAACATATTAAAATTTTTCTTTGGGTATGGAATTCTTGTATTTCCACTTTTATTAATTGTAGGTCCATTAATTTCTGAAGTTTATTTGATCTTATTAGTTTTATTTTCATCTTATTATATTTTTAAAGAGAATAAATTTGATTTTTATCTAAATAAATTTGTAATATTTTTATTACTTTTTTACATTTCTACTTTAGTGTCTACTTTAGTAAATTTTTATAATTACGATTATGCAAAGTCTGGTATTGCTTATTTTCGTATTCCTTTATTCTCAATAGCTATTTGGTATACTCTTACAAAATATAGTTTATTTTCAAAAAAAATAATAAATTTTTATATTATTTTTCTACTAATAATAATTATTGATTCATTTCTTCAATTTTCTATTGGAAAAAATATTTTAGGTTATCAAGTAATTAAAAACCGTATCTCAAGTTTCTTTGGTGACGAACTTATATTAGGGAGTTTTTTATTGAGAATTTTACCATTATTTCTGATCTTTATAATTATAGATAATAATTTTTTTTACAAAAAATTAAATATTTTTTATTCTCTAATTATCTCATTAGTTTGTGTGACAATATATTTAACAGGTGAAAGATCATCCTTCTTTTTATTAATATTATTTTTTGCAATTATTTTTTTTTCTAATAAATATTTAAGAAAGTTTATTATTATAATTACAATTTTTTCTATTTTTCTTTCTTTTTCAATTTCTCAATTAAGATTTTCTGATGAAATGAATCCTTCTGTAAGAATGTTTGATAAAACTTATAATCAGTTAATAGGAAAAGGCGAAGAACAGTATGCAGAATATAAAAAACGGGTTTTTAACAAATTTTATATTTTTTCTCATGATCATCATGGCCATTATTTGTTATCTTATAAAATTTTTAAAGACTATCCTATATTAGGTGTTGGTCCAAAAGGGTTTAGATATTTATGTAGAACTAAAACATATATTTTAGAGAATGACGACGGATGTTCTACACATCCACATAATACATATATCCAAATTTTAACTTCTAATGGTGTTATTGGTTTTTCATTATTAATTATTGCTTTTTTGTATCTTCTAATAGAAATATTTAGAAGTAAAAAAAAAATTAATCACAAAAAACAATTTGATAATTATATTGTAGCAGAAAATGTAATTTTATCAGCAGTATTGATTAATTTTTGGCCCTTAATTCCTACTGGAAATTTTTTTAATAATTGGCTTTCAATGATTTATTTTTACCCAATTGGGTTTTATTTGTATTTCAAATTTATTAATGAAAAAAAACTTAGTTAGCATAGTTGTAAATTGTTTTAATGGTGAAAAATTTCTTTCACAAACATTAGACTCAATTTTAATTCAAAAATATAAAAATTTTGAAGTTATATTTGTAGATAATTGTTCAACGGATGCTACTTCCAAAATATTTAAAAAAGTAAATGATAAAAGATTTAAATATTTTAAGACAAAAAAAAAAATTAATTTATATAAAGCTAGAAATTATGCTCTTAAAAAATGTAATGGTGAATTCATAGCTTTTTTAGATGCAGATGATTGGTGGGATAAAAATTTTTTAAGTTCTAGAAAAAGTTTTTTTAAATCATCCAATGCATATGGTTTTAGTTATTCTAATTGCTACCATTATTATGAAAAAAGTAAAAAATTAAAAATTTTCTCAAAAAATAAAATTCCAACGGGATTTATCTTAGATAAATTATTAAAATTTTATTTTGTTAAGTTAAGTACAATAATTATAAAAAATAAAATAATTAAATCTTATAAATTTAACCCTAAGTATAATATAATTGGAGATTATGAGAGCATTATAAGAATTTCTGAAAAATATAAAGGCATGGGTTATCAAAATAAATTAACTTATATAAGAATACATCAGGATAATTATACTCATAATAATAGAAAAGCCTTTTACAAGGAATTCAAACATTGGGTAAATAATCAAGATTATAAAAAGACATATTTTAAAAAAAATAAGTTGAAAATTTTTGAACGACTTGAATATTTGAGAATAATATATCTTTTATTAAACAAAAAAACTGTAAGTTTGATATTTTCAATAATCAAATATCCCCTTAGCTATCATAAATTAAAATTGATAATAATTTACTGTATACCAATTTTTTTGATAAAATTAAAAATTAAATACTTTTAATTAATAATTCTATTTACAACAAAAGCTTCAGCATTTTCAAGACCTACAGTTCCGCCTCTAAAAATTGATAACGAGTTAATGTTTTTTATTGATCGTGAGTGGGGAGATTGTCTCATTTCAAACTTATACTGATTAAGTAGGATTATTTTTTTCTTTATATACTTT
>MDTA01190951.1_pt1 | contig 14245 bp, 18 predicted proteins | sample 811151 | NCBI WGS metagenome assembly MDTA01 (sample SAMN05326648, study PRJNA326480) | marine metagenome | isolation source: seawater | place: Indian Ocean: South | collected 2010 | reverse complement strand
TCTAGCTGTACTACTAGCTGTATTTCTAGCTGTACTACTAGCTGTATTTCTAGCTGTACTACTAGCTGTATTTCTAGCTGTATTTCTAGCTGTACTACTAGCTGTATTTCTAGCTGTACTACTAGCTGTAGATTTTGTTTTATCTGTTACTCGCACAAGAGGATTACTTGATTCCGTAACTTTTTTGGAAGCTTTTGCTTTTTTTAAATTACCCGTAAAACGTTCAGCAGCAGTAACTTTAGTTTTAGGTTTGCTTAATAAGTTAGGGTTATTTTGTGCAGTAGGTGTAAAACTAGGCTTATTTATTCTAGCAATCTCTGTTCCTGGCGCACTGGAAATAGGAGTATTTCTAACTGTTGATTTTTGTTGTTCCATTAAAGCTTTTTTTAGCTTTTTTTTCTGTTTTCTAGGTATCTTCACTTTATTACTCTTACCTTTTTTTACTACTTTTGGTTTCACATTTCTTTGAGCCTTATCTGCAGCAAAATTAGAGATTGCCTCATCCGTAGACTTTTGTTTTAGTTTAGCGAGCTCTAAAGATTTTTTACGTTCAGCACCCTTCAACTTACGCTGTTTTTTTAGTACTGCTCTCTCATCTCTAGCTCTTTGTATTTCAATGTCTCGCAACTGAATCTTGTCGCTACTAGGTGATCTTTTGCTAGAGTGTCCTGTGACTGAACTTATTCCTCTTCGACCAGATCTTGCTCTAGGCACATCTTCTTGGACGATTTGTGCACGCATCTTTGGCCTGTTATAGAGTTCTCCGGTATACATTCCACGATCTGCAAAACCCTGACCGGATGGGCCTATAAATGTTCTTTTTCTGCCCTTAGTATTTACATTTGTCCTCTGTCCTCTGTTTTGTGTAGATGCTACTTGTCTAATATGTGCATCTATTTTATTTCTTTGTCCTGGAGATATCGGCTTACCTCTATCATAAGCACCTTGTATAGAATTCTGAATATTTTCAGGCAATCCTTGTTTTAGCTGATTTATAAATTTTTGGCTCTTTCCTTCTAAACTTTCTCTTTGTTTTGCTCCTCCTAAAAAGTGAGCTTGAGCTTTGTTATAATAAGATTTCTTTTCTAGTATGTCATAAAACATTAAGAATTACCCTTTTTGTTCTCTAAGTTTTTACGTTTCCTATTTATAATAGCCTTATTTATTAAGTATGGCGCTAGATGAGGTACAGCAGCAGCGGCGTAGGTACCGTAAGCTTTCAATAATTTGCTTTTGTTGACATTATGACCAAACTTCTTGCCCAACCCTATAGCCCTTGTTGATGCTCTAGCTTCCTCTGCTAATTGTGGGGCTTTATGAAATGCTCCAAGTGCTAAACCTACACGATTAGCCTTCTCTGCCTTATCTAAGGACTCATCATCTTTAGCATACAAAGCACCAGCAGTAGCAGCCAAATTCCCGTATCTACTAACATTTCTAGCAGTGTTGCCTTTACTTGCTGAGTATAATTTTAGAGCTGCTTTGTTATTTAATATTTTTCTACCTGTACCTGTAGCATGCCCTAACTCATGTAAAAGTGTATCTGGATCTGTTTTATTTTTACCGAGGATAACTGCTCCTCTTACGTTTTCTTTTCCCAATATACTACGAAAGCTTGCTTTATTACTATTTTGATGTGTGTCTGTAAAGAGTATTTTTTTACCGCCCTTACCTGTAAAATATTTACCATCAGCACCAGTAGACACACCAATATTTTTCACTAAGTTATGATAATCATCTGTATCTTTTGTCAAGCTATTTAAATAACTATCTTTGCTCTTTTTCCAACCCGCTTTTGCAACTTCCCTCACACCTCTTCTAGCTAACTCTGCTCCTGCTAATGAGCCTGCGGCTCTTAATCCTTTTCGAGTATAATCGCTCTCCGTACCTTCAGATTGAGATGCTTTTTTCTCTAAGTTTTTACGCTTCCTATTTATAATGGCCTTATTTACTAAGTAAGGACTTAGGTGTGCTAAAGCAAGGCCTCCATAAGTACCATAGGCTCCTAAAAGCTTTTTCTTGTTGACATTATGACCAAACTTTTTGCCTAGCCCCACTGCTCTAATCGACGCTCTAGCTTCCTCTGCTAATTGTGGTACTTTATGTATAGCACTAATTTGAAGTGCTCTTTTATTAGCTTTTTCTGCGTCGTCTAAAGATTTTTTATCGTCAGCAGATAAAGATTTATAACTAGCACGTAAGTTTCCACCTATACTTGCAATAGACCCTACAGGCCCAGTAGTTAGACCATAAGCTAGAGCGCCTGGTAAGGAGTTCATAACTTTAGCCCCTGTACCCGTAGCGTGCCCTAACTCATGAAGTAATATATCCGCGTCCTTCATCTTTTTACCCATAGCAATACCACCTCTAGCATACTCATCCATTTCTTTAGTGTCAGCCATATTAAAAATATGCTTATTAAGAAAAGCGGCATTGTTATCATACATTTGTGATAGTCTTTTTAAGTGTTTTTTCTTAGCAGATTCAGGCATCTTCTCTAATTTTTTTCTGAGCAGTGTTTTACTCATTGTATCAGTTAGATCATCTGAGAAAAATATCTTTTTTCCATGCTTATCTTTAAAATGTCCACCTGATAATACAGCAGGACTAGCGTCCCCAAAAGTTATTTGATCGCCTTTTTGATGTCCCATTGAAGATAAGAGTTGTTTGTAACCCTTACCTTTATCCTTTTTCAGCTCTTTCCTCATTGTAGTACCACCTAGATCTATCATGTTCATACCCGCAAAATTCCCAGGGCCCACAAATACGAGAGCGCCACTACCAGCAGCAGCTCCCACACTAAACTTTTTTTTCTTTTTTTTCTTTTCTTCTGCTAATTTTTCTAACGTTTCATAAAACATATTGAACTCCTTTATCACTTTGTTTATCTTACTACTGTATAAATTTTATTACAACTATATGAGTACCAATAGCTCAATAGGAAGAGCAACGGCCTTCTAAGCCGTAGGTTGTAGGTTCGAGCCCTACTTGGTATATGGGCCTTTAGCTCAGTTGGTTAGAGCTCCCGTCTCATAAACGGGCGGTCCCCGGTTCGAGCCCGGGAGGGCCCACTAAAACAACAGAAAGGATATACTATGTCATTATTTGAAGGTTGGGAAGATTGGGATCATGAATACGAGGATGGATACTTAGATGATTTAGATGAGTCATATGATGACTATACTGATGATTCCTACGACGACTATACTAGTGATGACTATGAAGAGATTAGGGTAGTAAAAAATAGTAATAGTTAGGGATAATAAATTGACGGATCGAAAGATCGGTCAATTAAGCTGAGGTTGTTGGGATGGAGATGTCGTAATACATCGGTAAGCTTAATTTTAGCTATCGTTTAGGCTAAGCAAAAGTTATATATAAATAGTGATAAGTAAGTACTCAAAATCATTAACATTAAATGAAAGGAATATGACATGAGTACTTACGCAGAACTAAAACCAATTCATTTTCACAAATCTTTGCACTTAATCTCCTTTGCGTCAGACAAAAGAAAAATGGCTGCGTCTCTGCTAAACAATTCTTATATTCTACATCCTAAGGATGTAATGAATTGTATTTTATGTGTAAGCAGATCCAGCGATCTTGAAGGCGCAAGACTCGTTCGTCAAATACGCAATATTGAAAGATGTTTGTCAGCTGACTTAGCGGAACAGCTAGGAGACGCGTGTGGTGGTGATACAAGAGAGGCGTTAAATAAAATCTTTAATTTTGATCAACCAGTCACCTCGGTGATTACAATTAGTACTGATTGGTTTTAATAAAAAATTAGTAATAAAAAATATAAAAAAGGTAAGGCTAAAAATTCAAGTGATATAAACCACCACAGCCTGACCTACTAAATTTCTTTTTGTTAGCTATCGTACAAGTAATTTACTATAGTATACAAGACCTCCGCTAGTTCTATGGCATGTGCAATTACGTGAAGAACAAGGACTGTCAGCAGCATATGTTGTAGTAAGGCGTAGTATAGGGCTGTGATACAGTCTTATGCTGTAGACTATAGATTTTCGTCCTTTCTTTATAGTTAAGAGAACGGCTAGGGAGGTCACGTAGTAAAATATCCTTTCTTGTAGTGATAAATAATTACTCATTAACATTCACAGAAAGGACATATAATGGGTACACGATGTTTAATTGGGACCGATCCACGCAAGTTAAGATACGTCCATTTTGATGGCTATCCTAGCCATATAATACCGGCAATAACTGGCTATATAGCAAAACATGGTTGGGAAAAATTTTGTGCTGACTTGAATTCTGAAGATTACAGTTATCTACGATCCATTACAGCCGAGAATATGGATAAAGTTGGCAAAGATCCAGAGTTATATGAGTGGGCTGTGTTGATGGAAGAAAAAGATGACTACTATGAGTTTATTTATCTTTGGAAAGATAGCAAGCTCGTAAGATTTGCAGCACATGGCTTCACGAATCTTGTCGCTGATTACAGTGATATTCTAGACGACAATTACACGGAGTATTGGTTATGAAAATTTCATTTAAGTATAAGGAGAGAAGCTTGTCTATCGATGGCGAAGTTTACAAAGTAACCCTTGATGATGAGGGAAACTTTGAACTAGAGACCTCGGAGGAGGAATATCTTCTAGCACAGTCAACAGACATCGCAGAGATGTTGCTTTTTCAAATCCAAGACGAATACGACCACACCATACTGTTGCACTTTCATCTGGGCATAGAATTTCGAAGCGAGACCCCCTATGAAATTATTTCTGACGAAAGAGAATCAGGTCCAATCAGAAATTGCAAAACATTGTACTACTCAGAAAGGGCTACATCCTTTATGATTGGGCGGGTGGATAAGGACTGGGACTATAAAGAAGTAGGGCAGGTAGACATCAAAGATGGCGTCAGTGACAAGGTGTTGCAAGACTTTGAAGAAAAACTAAACAATTATTACAACGGTAGAGTGTATGAAAGATTTTACAAAGATGGTTCTGTCCAAGTACAAGTAGGTAACTAGTTATTTTTCTACTGTCTCCTTAATCTCAGACATAGAGTCTAGTGCTTCTTTAAAGGCGCTTAATATTGTGTTACGATATTTTTGATCTATGTTTTTTATTAGCTCTTCTACAACTTGTAGAGTCAATAATACAGTTTCTTTTTCAATATTTAATTTTTCAATGTCAGTCATAAGGAACCCTAATGAATAATAAGAGAAGATTAAGTTTTAGCCCTGCTTTAGATAACCACCCATCTCTAAAAGGTAAGCAAAGTAACTTACCTGACCACATACAAAAGAAGATTGTTACTGCTAAAGCAATGCGTAAGAAAGCATCACATGATCCACACTATGGTGTTGTTGGTGGACAAGAAGGTAGAATGGCCAAGAGGCAGTTACATGAAATACAGCAGATGGCACAAGAATTATACTGCTGTTTAGAAGATGGTCAAGACTTACATGAGTGGGTACAGATAAAACTTGCTACAATTCATGATAGACTGCAAACAGTACACAGTTATATGATGTATGAAAAAGAATATCCTAAAATGAGTCCTATGGTTTTAGGTAAGTACGCTTCTGCACAACCTGCACAACCTGTAAAACCACCTAAAAAAAGATTTCGTTTCTTACTAGGCGGTGCAGGAGCATTACAAAATTTTAAAGATCAACAAAAATTAAGACAACAAAAATTAAGACAACAAAAATCACACATGTAGAATACAATGTTTAAATATTACTACTATGCAGACAATATGACAAGACAGTATGATGTACCCGACACTCTTTTCTTAACTGTTGTAGCCTTCTTTCTTATAACTATTGTTATAGTGTTTATAAATACTAAGGAGTAAGTTAGAACGTTTTTTTGTGATAAGTAAGTACATACACACAAACAACAATATACAGAAGGAGTATAAAGATGGGTGTACTAAAAATTTCACAAAAAAAGGAAACATTCTATGCAATCATGGAGTGGCTACCTGAATTGCTTATAGTCCTTGTTGACATTGCCATTCTGGTAAAGAGTGGCAACGTTAACAAAGTTGCCGGTGCAAGCGTGACCACTTTAGTGGTCAGCTTGTTTATAAGAAAACCTGTACAGGTTTTCTTTATGGTATGTAAGGAGCAAGCAAGTAAGTACGAGCAAGACTCTAAAGAGTATTGCAAATACTTAAGTGTGCTGCCACTCTGCACTATCATTGCGATGGTGACTGGAACACTGCTTTGGGTGTTTCGGTATAAGGTGGAAAAAATCATAGGATTGGAGGGGATAGGCGATTACTTGTCTTATGGTTGCTTTTCAACTATAATATTTCGCTGCTTGGTGGTAGCGTATATCGTACTTGGTATGGCACAAGTGCGATTGAGGGAAAAAGTTGTTCTTTCGTGGTTTGCCTGCACACTTAACTACTTCATCAGTGATGAGTTAGTTAAGAGTATGGGTGTGGGCGGGGTAGCGCTTGGTAGCTTACTAAGTATATTCCCACATATGATCGTGTTGTATTGGGCAGCACAACTAAAGATCATAGAGAGGGCAGATAAAAGATATGTCCTAGATGTGTGGAAGAAGGTAAGGATTAACATGAAAGGGGAAATTCCTTCGTGGATCAACACGGCGACGGCTATCTGTCTAAATGGCTGGCTCGGACCCGTTCATGGTTTTGCTTGGACTGTCTTGCACAGCGTCGATGACGTTGCAAATGGTCTAGCCGCAGTAACGCTTGGTGTTGGGCAAAGACATGCAACTAGGAACTACGAAGTCGGTAATGTTGAGGAGGTGGATAGAGTATGGACATGGGCAACAAAACTTGCGCTGTGTTTTTCTGTTGGATCGGCTCTATTGGCAAGCATATGGTTGAGTAAGTGGTATATACTACTAGTGATACCAACCTCTTTAGTATGCAAGTGGAGTTTTATGAAAACTAAAATTCCTGCTACTGAAGAGGCATATGAGACAGCAGCCTACGTCGGAGGAAGATCTCATATAAGCCAAGCAGTTGGTTATGGGGTTATCATCCTAGCAGCACCTGCTGGTATATGGTGGCCACTAGGATGGTATATGGTGGTTAAAATAGTATCAAGCGTATACCTAAAGATAAGGAACTATAAGTAAGTAAAAAGTAGGGGGAAAGTTGGGACAACGGTGCATTTGATGATAGCTATAAAAAAACGCAAAACTAGTCAAATACTAGTGATAAGTAAGTAGTCACAAATCATTAACATACTTATAGAAAGGTATACCATGACTATTTTATTCATCATTATTATTCTTATCGACATCTCTTTGTTCATTATCAATGGAAAATGGAGAACATACAACACTCTTCAATTAAAAGCAGCTTCTGTTGCGATGTTAGTAGTGGGCAGTATCCACTACTGTGTATTCTGCGTTTTTCTATCTCACGGAATGGGAGCGTTTTATCTAGGTCTCATGACCTGGAGTACGGTTTCCCGTTTCATAAATATGAGAAGAGAAGCCGAAGCCTAAGACAACCTAAAATAACTATAGACGCTAAGCCTAAATTGCAATTCTTTTTATTAGCTCTAGCAATCAATAAGGTCTCAATATGTATACAACTATAGTGATAAGTAAGTACTCATAAACCATTAATATTAACAAAAGGAGTATATATGAGTGCTTTTAAAGATAGATCATTGCGTCTAGCAATCAAACTAGTAGATGCTTACGTAGAACATCTACACCATAAAAATAAATTACTGGAGCTAGAAATAGCTCTAAAAAAGGCGGAGAAGGAATACGCGGAAAAGAAATTAAAACGATATAATGATTGTTTTAAAAAAGATCCTTATTATACAAATTTAAATAGCACTGCTAACAAAATTAGTAACTCCATCGACTAATCCTTCATAGGATGGCCTACTGGCATAAGTTGCCATATTACCAGCTAAATTGGAATTATGGCTAAGCATACCGCCAATACCGTGCCCCTCACCAAAGGTATTCTCTACTGCCTTTGCACCTTTTTTTAGCTTACGTATATTCTTTGCTTTTGTAATAGCAGTACCAAGTATAGCATTCTTTGCAGCAGCTCCACTACCACCATGTATGCCTGCATGCATTGCACCTTCCATTATACCATGTGCTTCTAAGGGGTCTAATCCCATCTTGTTAATTGCTTTGAAGTACCCTTGGTTAGCTTTGTCTCCTAAGAAATTGTAGCCCTTCTTTATCTGTTTTATAATAGCTACTTTTTCCATAGGAGTTAAGTCATCAAAGTGTGCAAGCTTGTACATAAGCTCGCTATGCTCTCTTTGAGCTCTCTTTTCCATCAGTACTTCATAAAACATAATCAGTCACCTCTTGTATCTTCGTAATACATTCTTTCATATTGAGGTAAGAAATCAATCTTTTTTCTTAGCTTGTTAACATACTTTATTCTATTTGTATAATAAGGATCTTTTCCTGAATGGACAGATCCAACACCTAATGCAGCACCGGCAGCCGCACCTAAGCCCATATTTAGTAACGGTCTATCATAACCTCCTGGAAGGAGTCCGCCTACTCCTAACCCGACTATTGCACCAAGCGGGGCAGCGGCAAGTCCTCTCTTAAGTCTCAAGCTCCTACGTGTTGCTGCCTCATCACTGCCATCATTTCCTAAGTATGATCCATACAATGCATCCTGAACATCTTCCTCAGACAATCCTCTCAATACCCGATCGGCTCTTGCAAAACGTGCATCCATTCTAGGATCGCCTGTTCTTGATGCTCTCTTTTCCATCAGTACTTCATAAAACATAATTAAGTCCTTTTTAGTTTTAACTACTTTATACTACTATGGGTACAAAAATATGTAAATAAGAAGTGATAAGTAAGTACTCATAAACCATAACATTCACAGAAAGGACATATGATATGAGTACTTATAAATTAACAGGTGAAGAAATCCATGAGTTAATCAAGCTTCTAACAAAAGAAGGAGGTGTAGAAATAACTCAGCAAAAAGCTGTGGATGAGTTTCAGGAGATCATGAATAATTCTTCTTTGTGCTTCGCAGAAATCTGTGAAATGTCGGAGTGGAGATATGATTCCACCCGTCACAGTATAAGAGTATATCATCCAACATGGGAATGGGACAAAGTCGTCACTCGCTCTAATGTAGATGAGTGGAGAACAGATTATTTATCTCCTATTCAGTTACTCGCAATTGCTATGACAATGGAAGATGTTCCTACCGTAGCGTTACCAGCACTATGGCTCTACTGCTGCTTGAAAAACATCCGTCCACATGAATTGCATCCAGACGAACATGAGTATAGATATCTATGTTCACTTCTCAAGGCGGAGTTGGTAGACAGTTTGTATAAAGCACTAGACAGTGATGATGATTACTGGCATGGTGGGGACTTTCGTTGGGACTTTCGCAGTATGGCAAGACATATTTTTGATAAGCCTACTCTATTCAACCAACCAAGCTTCTAATACAAAATAGTAATAATTAAGAACTAATGTGAACCATAATGAAATCCCTATAATACCTTTTTTATTAGCTCTGATGATAGCTGTAAAAAACGCAAAACTAGCTAAAAACTAGTGATAAGTAAGTAGTCAAAATCATTCACATTAACATTACAACAGAAAGGGTATGATATGGCTATGTTTTTGGGAAGTATTGAAGAATTGGTGAAGAAGTTGAATAAGGGGATGAGTAAGGAGGAAATGAAATTGGGTGGGAAGGCTAGAGTGGAGATGGTGGTGTTGGAGCATGAGAATGCAGAATACTTGGCAGAGATGTGGCAACAAGAAATGGAGTGGGAGCTATTTATAGATATGGTAGTCATAGAAAAAGAGTGGAGAGTAGGGGAGCATAGTGATACATGGGAAGAAGTGGGAGGTCTGGTGGATACCTGGAGATGGGTCAAGGTTGGGAAAAAGAAGGGAAAGGATATGTGGGTCAGAGGAGATACTATGATTCCACTAAAGAGAGTGGATGTAGATTACTACTAAGGAGGTTTGGATAGTACTGCAGTACTTTTTTTATTAGCTCTTGTATCTTCTTTAATCTTTCATATCTTCTCTTATACTCTTTAAATTCTTATATGCCTTATGTCCTAGATAACCAGCACCAGCCGTCAAAGCAGCACCCTGTAAGGCTCTGCCCGTATGCTCTCTCAAGTATTTAGGAAGATTCTTAGACCTTGATCTAAATATTCTGCCCAGACTACCTCTACTCGTGTGGATATTATCTGCGGCTACATTAGCATTTATTCCAGCCTTACTCGCTCTTGCATACGATAAACCATAATCAGGATCAGCTTCAAAAAGCTTCTTGTATGTATCATAGTCTAATTCACCATACAATTTCTTGCCTTTGCCTCTTCCCAATATGCCTTTAATATAGCCTTCCTCTCCGCCCCCTTGTTGAGATAAGTTTGCATGCCCAGAAGCAAGCCTTCTTGTAAGGAGATTGTCCTCAAAAAGATGCACCTTTCCTCTAGATCTCTTCTGATAATACTCACTACCTAAGCCAACTGAAGATCCACCCGCTTGACCACCTTGGGAACTCTTTAGTCCTTCTCTTAGAATACTCTTTGCATTCTTGTCCGATGTACCATGTACAAATCTCTGTACTCCTAAAAGCTTACTCGATCCATCGTCAAGTAATCTCTTGCCCGCATATAGCTGAGCACCAGCAGTTGCTGCTCGCCTACCTTTGCTTCTCTTTTCTTCTTTTTGCTTGTTTGCTTGCTTTTCCATTAATACTTCATAAAATATTTCTGACATCTTTTGTCTCTCCTTTAGTAAAACTAAGTACGTACTAAGATACTATATCAAACTACTCCAGTACACACTAGAACATACTCTAATTCCTCATGTGCGCGTGTGTTACTGTCTATAGATATTTGTCATTTTACTCTATCTAAACTTTACTTAACCCCGGTTCACTTTGTCGAGATTTCTTTAGGCGTACTTGTGGCAAAAGACTATAACTATACTTTAGCCCTTACCAAGCTTTTACTTTAGTACTAGTTCGCAGTAACTCTAGCTTTCCTATGGTTCCACTTTAGTGTTGATTGCTGTAAGGACACTCACTTGTGAGTGGCTACCTAGTTAAATACTCTTGTGGAACCTTTGCATACTATAGGGCTTACTAGAGTATACTATGTGAGATCCTGTAGCTCTACCCCCCTTACCCCCCATTATGTAGTAGTCTGAGCTATATGTCAAGGGCTATGTGAAAATAGTTTTGGGGTTCTGCGTAGTGGACAGTACACATTAAATCGCTATAGATTTTCACTACATAGCACATTGTCGGTACAAGAGAAAAACAAATATGAGAGCTAATAAAAAAGTGTAGGAGGCTATAGCTGTAGGGGGGCTTGTTAAAGTAATTTCAAAATTTTTTTTATCTAGTTTTTATTTATTGTCTTCTCTCATTTCCTCAAATTTATTTTCGAGGAAAGCAATATGTCTGCTATATTTTTCAAAAGTATTTTTTTTAATATCAAATTCGTGACAGACGTTTCTGTAATGCATTTCGCTTAGGAGAGGTAAAAATCCATTACTATCCTTCAATAAGTCTTTGCGTTCCTGGAGAAAGGCAAGGTCCTCTTCTATCTGTGCGATTTTAAGTTTATGTGATTGAATGATACCATACAATCGCCATAATTCTTTAGGGCAGCAAAAAGTTTCTATTCGACTTCCCCAATGGCCGTTAATAGCCACCATGAAGTAGTGGGTTTCAGTTTCTGAAAGGGAGATAATATTAAGTGTATCCCCCCAAGCCGCACAATCTATTTCCAATGTAGACCAATCAGCGCATTCTTTACTTACAGAATTAATTGCATTAATGTGTAAAGTGTTAAAAATATCGGTACTCATGTCATATTCCTTTCTCTGAATATATGTTGTTGATTTGTGAGTACTTACTTATCACTAGTTTTTAGCTAGTTTTGCGTTTTGGTAGCTATCATCAGAGCTAATAAAAAAAGTGTGGGGGGCTATAGCTGTAGGGGGGTGCTTTAGCTGGTTACAAAATTTTTTAGGGGTCTAATTTATTAGAGCATCTGCTTGCAGCTTCGCCTTTAGGACGATAGCGGTTTGTTCTTTCACAAAGATTGCTCTTCTTCGTCTTCCGCGCAGTTTAATTTTAGTTAATGGTTGTCCATCCACTACGACAAATTCGCAAGTTTCAATATCTGCGGCATCAATATGTCTAGTACTTTCTTTGCCGTTCTTAGTTAACACAGTAACTACCATGCTTCCTCCTTTATGAGTTCTTCTATCATTGCGATGGTTTCACACACCAAATAGACTTCTCCATCACGACATACTACTTTAGTAGTAGAAGGATCTTTCTATCTTAAAATTAATAGTGCCATTGTTCTCCTTTATCTTGCGTAGGATTGGATCGTTTCCATTGTTTCCATTATTTTCTCCTAGTGACGCACATTATCCATAAAGGATGCTTTAAAAAGATTGTTGTCTAATGAGTGACTAGAAGTCACTACATTTCTCAATAGTTTATTAAGAAGCGTTACAGGGAGGGATTCTTCTTCTTCTGGAAAGTGCGATAGAAATGCTTCAATATATGGTGCAGCACATACCAACGTAAACTGAGAAGGTACATCGGTCTCTAAAGCCTTCTTTATGGACGAAGAAAGGAGGAGGGGAAATGTTTTAGCAGCTACAACAAGTGTAGCTTTTGCAGCTGCTTTAAACGAATACGCACTTAGAAAATATGTAATTGCTACTAAAGTAGATACATATCTATTTGAGTTACTTACCATGGACTCTATCATGTATTCTGGTGAGTACACTAGATTTTCGACTTCTTCTTCAGGTAAGTTGAAGGCTTTTATAGTTTCTCGTAGATTACTATGTAGAATAATTAATTCCTCAGTGTATGCATCTAACGAGTCTAGGGCTTTCTCATCAACCATATTATTCCACGTTGATTCGGGGGTATTGAAGTAAGTAGCAAGTTGTGGTTCTTCAACGTTCAATTTATAACACACACGTTTAATCATCGCCTGTATTGCTACTCTTTCGAGTAATGCCACATCTTCTTCTTTTAAAATTCTTACAAGTTCCTTAAGAAATTCTTCTGATGGTAAGGACACCACATCTAATGTAATAAGTCTATCCATAATATCTCCCTTCTTTTTCTGATATCAATGATGATGTATGGATACTTACTTATCACTATAGTAATATAGATATTAAGACCTTAGCTATCATTAGAGCTAATAAAAAAAAGATGTAGGCGGACTATGTTGTAGTGGTATTAATTTTTTTATCTGATTAGTTCGTATTCTTTTATTTTTTTCAAGAGAAGATAAAGCTTAGCTTTATCTTCTCCTTCAATCACATCATAATCGTGCCAGCCGGTTTTTCTAAATTCTTTATCCTTTCTATAGTGTACTAGGATTTCGCGAGATTTTCTCGCAATCTCGCAGTCATAGGCTTCTCCTTCGACTGCGAGTGCTTTTAATATTAAGCCGCCGATTTGGTTATAATAGTAGTGCTCTTTCTCAAAGCACTCCATGTTGAAGGAAATATTCTCCCATTTTTTAGGATTCTTTCTCCTTTCTTTAATTAACCAAATTATTTGAAAGCCAAAAGGCCAGTCGTTTTTTTCAGACTGTATTTCATCAACAATTGGCCTATAAGGGTCACTCCAATCCATTTGAATAAAATGCCCACATTCTGTAAACAGAAGGACGCAGTTTTTGGAGTATATATTATTGGGATTTTCCCATCGAGTACAAAAATTGTACCGGAAAGAAATATCTGCTAGCTCCTTCCCTTCCAAAACTCTGCCGTACTCTTTCCACGTCTCCCTCATTTTTGTACCCGATGGGTGTTTAAAAGCAACCAGCCTTTCATAGGCTCTCTTTTCAAACATCTTTAAGTATCTCTTAATTGCTCTCCACCCATCACCTTCCGGTGATCCTAAGGAGTTTATAAACTCTCTATTTTCCTCCATAGAGACGCAGTCTATAAAGTTTGCCACTAAATGAAAATACCTATTTTTTTTAACAGTATTTTCATTGATTACCTTTGAGAGCATCTTTTCTCTCCAGTGACAGAATTCGTCAAAGGGGTTAATCGCAGAAGAAAAATGTCTTTTGACATTCCCTTCCGCGTTTTCTATACATTTTTTAAATGAATAGTCTTGCATAAACATACAATACTCTTTCTTTTTAGTTAATGATTTTGACTACTTACTTATCACTAGCATTTAACTATTTTTGCGTTTGCGCAACTATCATCAGAGCTAAAAAATATGTTTATGC
>MDTA01099554.1_pt1 | contig 14245 bp, 17 predicted proteins | sample 811151 | NCBI WGS metagenome assembly MDTA01 (sample SAMN05326648, study PRJNA326480) | marine metagenome | isolation source: seawater | place: Indian Ocean: South | collected 2010 | reverse complement strand
ATTTTTAAAAGAAATTCTTCATAATTCTAATATGAAAAAAACTGCCTAAATTACATTTATTGTGTTATAATAATTTATGGTAAATATCTTACAATCTTTATCTAGAACAGTACATTTATCTTTAGTTTTAGCGATACTGTTATTTCTTGGATTGTATCTTGGTTCAGATGGATTTGCATTTGATAGATACTTCTTTAGTTGGTTTTTTAGATATTTACACGTTTTAGCAGGTGTAATGTGGATTGGTTTGTTGTGGTATTTAAACTTTGTCCAGATACCAAGTATGCCAAAAATTTCAGATGATCAAAAACCTGCAATAACTAAAGTCATAGCGCCAGCAGTTCTTTTTTGGTTCAGATGGGCAGCATTCGCAACAATTATCACTGGTTTAATTGTTGCTTATTTAAATGGATATTTACATCAATCAATGACACTTGGGATTGGAAGTGGTGGTGGTAAAAACACTGCTATAGGAATTGGAATGTGGTTAGGTATTATCATGGCTTATAATGTGTGGTTTATAATTTGGCCTAATCAAAAAAAAGCTCTTGGGATTGTGGAAAGTTCGCCTGAAGAAAAACCGATTGCTGCAAAAAAAGCAATGTTGACATCTAGAATAAATACTCTCCTTTCATTGCCAATGTTGTTAACGATGGTAGCGGCACAGAATTTGTACTAATAATTACTTTAATTAACTTTATTTTCATCATCTTTTTCCAAAGTCTTAAAAGAAACTTTTAAAAACTTCAAAACAGGTGAGGCAACAAACATTGATGAATAAGTGCCAATTATTACACCTAAAATCATCGCAAAAGAAAAGCCTCTCAATATTTCACCACCGAGAACATAAATAGATAATAATGCAAGCAAAGTTGTAATTGACGTAATAATTGTCCTCGATAAAGTTTCATTAATAGAAATATTTGCAATCTCACTTATGTGAATATTATTAAACTTAAATAAATTTTCTCTTATCCTGTCATATATAACAACAGTATCATTCATGGAATAACCAACAATGGTTAAAACTGCAGCTATAATAGATAAATTTATCTCAAAGGATAACAAAGAAAAAATACCAATAGTTATTATTACGTCATGAAATAAAGCTAATATAGAACCTAAACTAAATTGCCATTCAAATCTTATCCAAATATAAAAGAGCATTGCAGTAAGTGATAAAGATATAGCGATAATTCCATTTTTAAGGAGTTCTTGACTTACTTTTGGCCCAACATTTTCAACTCTTCGAAAATCTATTTCAGTATTAAGACTTTGTTGTAAATTAATTTTAATCTTTTCACTAACCTCTTTATTATCGTTAAATTTTTCCTCTACCTTTATTAAGAAATCTCCTTTTTTTCCAAATTCTTTGACACTCACATCTCCTAATTTCATTAAATTTAATGAAGATCTTATTTCAGATATATTAATATCTTTTTTTTCAGATCTTAGCTCAATCAAAGTTCCACCTTTAAAATCTATACCATAATTTAACCCCTTAAAAATTATAATTAAAAAACTAAGAATGATTAATATAATTGACAAGAGATTTGCTTTAGAAAAATAAGAGGCAAAATTAATTTTCTGGTGAATCATAGATTAATATTTCCTTTCTTATTTAAAACAATTATTGAAGTTATATGTCGAGCTATAAAATATGCAGAGAATAATGTCGTTAAGATTCCAAGTCCCAATGTAACAGCAAAACCTTTCACGGGTCCTGAACCAAAAGCAAATAATATTATTGCAGCTATTAATGTTGTAACATTTGCATCTAAAACTGTGATTTTGGCTTTTTTGTATCCAATGTCAAATGCATGAATAATTGATTTTTCAGTTTTTAGTTCTTCCTTAATTCTCTCAAAAATTAAAACATTAGCGTCTACAGCCATTCCTACAGTAAGAATAATACCCGCTATACCTGGAAGTGTAAGTGTAGCCTCAAGTAAAGTTAAAATTCCAATAAGCATAAGAAGATTAAATATTAATGATAAATTTGCTACAAAACCAAAAACTCTATATTTATATATCATAAAAGTAATCACTAACAGGAAACCAACTAATAGAGAAAGTGAACCAGATTTGATTGAGTCTTTTCCTAAATCAGGTCCAACTGTTCTTTCCTCAACTGTATTTAAACTTGTTGGCAAAGCTCCTGATCTAAGCAATAAAGCTAAGTCTGTAGCCTCTTGAAATGTAAAATCTCCTGTAATATTTCCATTCCCTGCAGTTATTGGTTCTCTTATTGATGGAGCGCTAATTATTTTTTCGTCCAAAACTATTGCTAATCTTTTTCCTACATTGTCTGTGGTTGCCCTTCCAAATTTTTGAGATCCTAACCTATCGAGAGTAAATGTAACTGTTGGGGTGTTTGATTGATTGTCAAGTCGCGGTTGAGCGTCAATTAAATTTTCGCCACTCATTACAATTTTCTTGCTTACTTTTAGTTCTTCACCAGTGTCAGATATTAATTTATCATATCCAAATTCATTGTTATCGTCTGATACAAGCCTAAAATCCAGTTTAGCAGTTTTTCCAATTAGTTTTTTAATTCTGTTAGGATCTTTAACCCCTGGTAATTCAACAAGAATTCTTTTTTCACCTCTTTGTAATATTGTTGGCTCTTTAGTTCCAACGTCATCTATTCTTCTTCTAATAATTTCAATTGATTGATTTATTGCTGAATTATTAATCAACAAAAGCCCTGATTTAGAAAAAGAAATTTCAACTAAATTATTATTTATAAATATATCTAATTCATTTTTATTAAACTTTTGTATGAAAGGATTTAGATCATTATCTTTTTTTGATAAAAATATATTCTTAAATTTTTTAGTATCTTGAGTTTTAAAAAAAATTTTTTTTTCTTCAATAAAAAAATCTTTAAATTTAATATTATTTTCTTTCAAACTTTTTTTTATAGGGATAATTTTATCTTGAAGTCTATCTTTGATAAGTGGATCAGTATCAATTTCGAGTAACAAATATGAACCACCTTGCAGATCTAGACCAAGATTGACTTTTTTATTAATTAATTTTTGATCATCTGATTGAAAATTCAAAAAAGAAAATGAAGCTAAAAAAAGAAAAATTATGTAAACAAAAAAAGTTTGAAATTTTGTAAAATTTAACACGAAAAAGTTTTATTTTTTAACTTCTTTTTGTAAAAGACTTGTAATAGTAGATTTTATAACTTGTACTTTGACATTATCGGCAACATTTACCTCGATGCGATCATCCTCCATTACTTTCTCAACTGTTCCAATTATGCCTCCTGATGTAATTACTTCATCCCCCCTTTTTAATGATTGAACCATAGCTTTGTGTTCTTTGACTCTTTTCTGTTGAGGTCTTATAAGAAAAAAATAAAAGATTACAAAGATTAATATTAGTGGAATAAATTGTGCAAAACCAGAACCGTTCATAATTTATAAATAATTATAATAAAAGAGTTATTTTAACAAGCTAATAATATTTAAATTTTACTTAAATTATTCGTATATTTTTTTAGAATTTCCGGCACCGTGACGCTTCCATCCTCATTTTGATTATTTTCAATCAATGCAACCATTAATCTACCAACAGCTAATCCAGATCCATTTAAAGTACCTAAAAATTCTGTTTTATTAGTTTTTCTAAATTTTGCGTTCATTCTTCTTGATTGGAAGCTGCCACATGAAGAACAGCTTGAGATTTCTCTATACTTATTTTCAGATGGAATCCACGCTTCTATATCAAATGTTTTTTCTGCACTAAATCCCATATCACCTGATGATAATAAAACAACTTGATATGGAATATTGAGCTGTATTAAAACTTCCTCTGCGCATTTTAACATTCTATCCAATTCTTTCATTGAATCCTCTGGATCTACGATACTCACTAATTCAACTTTATAAAATTGATGTTGTCGCATAATACCTTTTGTGTCTTTTCCATAACTACCGGCTTCTTTTCTAAAACAAGGAGTGCCAGCAACATATCTAAGAGGTAAATCTTTTTTTTCCAATATTTTATCTCTAACCAAATTAGTTAGAACAACTTCTGCAGTCGGAATTAAAAATTTTCTTTCAACACTATTATCTAATTTTATTTCAAACTGGTCATCTTCAAATTTTGGTAACTGCCCAGTTCCAAACATTGTGCTCTCATTAACAATCAATGGTGGGGAAACTTCTTGATAATTAAACTTTGAAGTATGTAAATCTAGCATAAAGTTTATAAGAGCTCTTTCTAAAAGGGCATATCTGTCTTTTAATACAGCAAATCTTGAGCCTGAAATTTGAGCCGAAGTTATTAAATCAATTTGATTAGAGTCTTCTCCTATTACAGAGTGAGGCTTTATCTTAAAAGTAAAATTTCTAATTGTCCCATTTTTTTTTATAATTTTGTTGGATTTTTCATCTTTTCCTACTGGCACATCTTCCATTGGCAGGTTTGGAATGTTTGCCATTAATTTATTCAAATTTAAAATTATTTTTTTTTGTTTATCAATTTCTTGATTTATTAATTTAGTTAATTCTTTTGATTTGCTAAAATTTTTCTCATCCTTGGATTTAGATATTGATTTTTTATCTTGCTCCAATTTTTCTTTTTTTTGGATTATATCTCTATTTTGTTTATCCAATTTAAGTAATTCATTAAGATCTACGTTAGAATTTCTTGAATTTAATTTCTTTTCAAAAACTTTAATATCTTTTCTTATATCTTTTATGTTATGCATATATTATTTTTTTTCTATAATTTTAACTGTAATTATAGATATCTCATATAAAAGAAGTAACGGCAACGCCAATCCAATTTGTGTAATTGGATCTGGGGGAGTTAAAATTGCTGCCAAAGCAAACATGATAACAATTACGTATTTTCTTCTAGTTTTTAAATATACTGAATTTACGATACCTATTCTTGCTAACAAACTTAAAACTACTGGAAGTTGAAAACTTATTCCAAAAGCAAAAATTAATCTCATAATTAAAGATAAATATTCATTAACCTTAGCCTCTAACTGGATCGGTAAATTACTGTCACTTTTTGGAGTTTCAAAACTTAAAAAAAAATCTATAGCAAGAGGCATTATTAAATAATAAACGATTAAACCGCCAATTAAAAAAAGTATAGGTGTTGATACAAGATATGGAAAAAAAGCCTTTTTTTCATTTTGATATAGGCCGGGTGCAATAAATTTCCATATCTGTAATAAAAAAAAAGGACTTGTTATAAAAAAGGCGGCAAAAAAAGCAACTTTCAAATATGTTAGAAATGCTTCATGTAGAGCAGTAAATATTAATCGTCTTTCAAGACCGCTCTGAATTATTGCCTCTGCATAAGGATTTACTAAAAAACTATATATATTTTCTGAAAAAAAATAACAGACAATGAAAGAAAAAAATAAAAATATAAATGTATTTAAAAGTCTAGATCTTAATTCAACCAAGTGATCGACTACTGTACCACCTTGGATTTTTTCATTATTTTTTTTCATTATTTTCTTTATCTGTTTTTGTAATATCTTCTTTTAGCTCTACATTGGTAATTTCGTTTATATTGCTTTGTACATCAGAAAAATATCTCTTAAATGATCCAATCCAGGATCCAATCTTGCGTAAAACAATTGGGAAATCTTTAGGTCCTATTACTATAATAGAAATTACAACGATAATAAGTAATTCAAACCAGCCTATTTGTGGCATCGAAATTAACTTTTTGTTGAATCGTTTTGATCGTCAGAGTCTTTGCTATTTGTTTCAGGGCTGTCTGACATTCCCTTTTTGAAACTTTTTATTCCTTTAGCTACATCTCCCATTAAAGCAGAGATTTTTCCTCTACCAAATAACAAGACGACTAAAACAACTACAATAGCTATTTGCCAAAAACCAATACTCATAAGCAATATTTATATACAATTATTTGTATTAAATAAATAACTTTTATTCATCCTTTTTTGTAGATTGATCAATAGCTTGTTCTATATCTGAGTAAATATTCTCTTTTTTTAGTGAAGTTTGCTCCTTAAAAAATTTACCTGTCCCGAAAATTGAAGAGTCTACTGATGTAGAATCAATTAACCCTGCAGTCTTTAATTCATCAATGGTGGGTAAATCAGACAATTTCTGAATATTAAAATGATTTAAAAAATTTTCTGTAGTCCCATATTGAATGGGTTTACCTGGTACATCTTTACGACCAACAGGTCTTACACAGTCAAGCTCAAATAAGATTTCAAGAGTATTGGTCGCAAAGGCAACACCTCTTATTTCCTCAATCTCTGATCTTGTGACAGGTTGATGATAAACAATAATTGCTAGTGTTTCTACTGTTGCTCTTGATAATTTTCTCTGTGTAGATTTTTGTAATGCCATTATTTTTGATAAATTTTCAGATGTTCTTAAAGACCACTTGTCTTTGATGCAAACTAAATTTATTCCTCTATCTTTGTAAAAATTTTGAATTTTTAAAAGAATATTTTTAATATTTGATGTTGTTTTAAGTCTTTCTTCAATTGTGCTTACATCCAGCGTTTCTGCTGCAGAAAATAAAATTGCTTCGACTTGTCTTTCTAATTTTGAAGTTTTATTTGGAAACTTAATAATATTTATATCTTTATTTTTTTTTTTTCATTTCATTGTTTTTTTAATTAAAATTTTATCAAATATTTTTTTTTGCATTATTGAAATTAATCCTTGTCTAGATAATTCAAGACTAGCAGCAAATATGCCTGATAAACCAGTTTTGAACATTTTATTATTTTTAAAATGACCTGGAACTATTTTTAGAATTTCTTTCCAGTCATCAAGATCATTTAAATTATTTTTTATAAATTGAATACCCTGATCTGTTGTAAGAACAGGAAGTTTAGGAATATTGACAGTTTTAAATGATCTTTGAGTTTCAAAAGTTGCATACGTTTTTAGTAGTTCATACAAGCTTAAATCATACTTAGGTGAATATATAGATCTTATTCCTCCTTTCATGCCTCTGTAAAAAATATCAATACCAATTCTTTTTCTCTTTAACATTTGATCTGATAATAATCTTATTAATTCCAACTTCTTTAATTGTAATTTAAGTTTTTCAGCTGCCTCTGATGCTTTAAAATCATCGTCTTCATCTTCAGGAAGTAATAATTTAGATTTTAAATACGCTAACCAAGTAGCCATAACTAAAAACTCAGAGGCTGTTTCTAGGTTTAAGTTTACACTATTTTTTAAATATTCTAAAAATTGGTCTGCTAATTTTGTTATAGATATTTCAGTCAAATCAACCTTTTGGGTTTTTGCTAAATCTAAAAGTACTTCAAGTGGTCCAGAAAAATTTGGTATTTCTACTGAAATTTTATCTTTGTTATACGATTCCATATAATTATATTATCTTAAAAATTTATAGAATTCTGATGTTTTTTTTTTTGTAAAACTATCTATCCGTGGTATCTTTTCAAGAATTTGCTTGGAAAGCTTATAATTTCCACCACAATATAAAATCAAATTACAACCTGCAGTTAGTGACTTTTTTGCATTTGTTAATGCATCATGTTTTAAGGATTTCATTTCAATATCATCAGAAATTATAATTCCTTTGAACTTCAATTTTTCTCTTATTATCTTATTTATTATTTTTTTTGAAAAAGTTACAGGATTTTTGCTATCAATTTTTTTATATAAAATATGAGCAGTCATTGCAAAAGGAGAATTCGATGAATAAAAACAGTTAAATTCTTTTTTTAATTTATTGTAGTTTTTTTTAATGACAGGCAATTTGAAATGACTATCAACTTTTGCTGACCCATGACCTGGAATGTGTTTTATTACTGTACCGATTGAATTCTCTTTATATGATTTAATGGCGTAATGTCCTAATTTTTTCACTTCATAAGGAATATCTGAGTAGCATCTGTCATAGATAAATTTATGGGTGTCATTTTTTCTAAGATCTAAAACTGGTGAGGTATTAATATTTACTCCTAATTTTTTAAAAACTTGGGAAATTGAAAAAATATAGTTTTTTAAAATAAATAAAGATAGTTTTTTATCTTTTTTATACAAATCACCGAAAAACTTTTGACTATAAACAGAATTATCAACAATACCACCAAGTCTACACACTCTCCCGCCCTCTTCATCAATAATAATAGGATATTTTTTATCTTTTATAGTTCTCCTTATATCTTTGATTAGTTTTTTTGTTTGATTAAATGTTTTTATATTTCTTTTGAATAAAATAACTCCCCAAGGTTTTTCTTTTAAAATTAATTTTTTCTCATTGTTATTAAGGGTTAAACCTTTTAGACTAATTATCGCTGCTTTTCTTATCATTTCTTTTAAATAAATTCCAAAATTTTCTCTCTGATTTTTTATTAATTTCTAAATTATAACCGGAATTAAATTCTATCACATCATTAGTGTCATTTTGAAGTACTGGTGTTTCTATCATATTATTATTAAGTATCTTATCTACGTTTTTTCTATTACTTTTTATATTATCGATATTTTTATCAGAGATGTAAGATTCGTACACTTTAAAATAAAAAAACAAAATAAAAAAAAAAATAATAACAGTAAAAATTTTACTTATATTCATTACATTTTTTGCGGTAGGGAAACTCCAATTATGTCCATACCATTTTTTATAACAATAGAAACAAGTTTTAAAATAATTAAAGACTCGTTTTTAATTTTACCATCTATTATTAGTCTGTATTTTTTATTTTCATTGCCTTTACTCCAATATCCATGAAATAGTGTAGCCAAATCATACAGATAATAAATAATCCTATGGGGTTCGTACTTATTAACTGAAGACTCAATTATTTTTGGCCAATTTACAACTTTTCTTAAAAGCTTATTTTCGTAGTCATTTAATTCGATCTTTTTATTTAAAGAGTGATTTTCATCTAAACTTTTTCCAAGAGATCTATAAATTGAACAAATTCTTGCATAACAATATTGAACATAATAAATGGGATTTTCTTTAGTTTTTTCAATCACCTTATTAAAATCAAAATCTAATTCAACATCGTTATTTCTATTTAACATCATAAATCTAATGGAGTCTTTATTTACTTCTTTTAATAAATCACTTACTGTAATAAATTCTCCGGCTCTCTTAGACATTTTGAAAGGTTTTCCGTCTTTATATAATTTAACAAGCTGACATACCTTACAATATAAATTTACTTTTTTATTCGAAAGCGCATCTACTGCTGAAGTGATTCTTTTTATATAACCGATGTGATCAGCACCCAAAATATTTATTAAGATATCAAATTTTCTATCGACTTTGTTTGAGTGGTAGGCAACGTCATTTGCAAAATATGTCCAAGAACCATCATTTTTTTGTAATGCACGGTCACTATCATCACCAAAAATTGAAGATTTAAAAATTAATCTTTTAATTTTTTTCCAATCTTTTTTTTCTTCACCCTTTGGGGGTTGTAAATAACCTAATTTAACATACTTAGCTTTTTCGAGTTTCTTTATCACTTTTGTTATTAATTTTTTTTTTACAAGATCATTTTCTGAAATAAAATTATCGTGAATAATTCCTAAATTTTTTAAATCTCTTTTAATTAATTTCATTGAGCCATCCAGTGATAACTTTTTTAACTTTTCAAAAGACTTTTCAAAATCATCGACATCCATGTCTGAATTTTCTTTTAAAATTTCACTAGCTATGTCTTTAATATATTCACCTGGATAAAGGTTTTGATTGTTTATAAACGTTTCATTAAATTTAATTTCTCGAAGTCTTAAATATACAGATTTTGTAAAATTAAAAATTTGTGATCCGTAATCATTTATATAATATTCTTTTACTACATTACCTCCATTAAATTTGATTAAATTAGCTAAAACGTCTCCGTAAATTGCTCCTCTACAGTGACCTACGTGAAGTGGTCCTGTGGGATTTGCTGAAACAAATTCAATGTTATATTTTTTTTTAAGTTTGTTAGAACCATATTTGTCTTGATCTTTTAAAACTAAGTTAACAAAATTCATAAGAAAACTGTCTGATAAGTTTATATTTAAAAATCCTGAACCTGCTATTTCAATTGATTTAAAATCTTTAAATTTACTTTCTAAAAGTTTTTTTATAGATACTGCCAATATTTTAGGGTTTTTTTTATTTAGTTTACCTAAAACCATGGCAATATTTGTAGACAGATCAGAGTTAAATTCTATGGGTGGACTTTCGATTTGTATTGATAAAGAATTATCAATTTTTTCAATATCTAAAACCTCTTTGTGTTCAATTATGCTTTTTTTAATTTTATTAGAAAAAAAATTAAATATATTCATTTCAAATTATTATAAAGATTAATTGCATATCTGTCAGTCATTCCAGCTATAAAATCACAAATATTTCTTGATAAGTCCTTATAATTTTTGTCTTTTTTGATAAATTTATATGGTTTTGTTGAGATCTTTTTAAAAAGAAATTTAATAATTTTTTTTCCTTTATCGGTTTTTTTTTTGACTTTTGGATTAAAATACATTTTGTATTTGAGAAAAGATTTAATTTCTTTGTCAAAAATTTGCATACTTTTTGAAAAAGTTACTAAACAATTTTTACTTTTATATACATCTTTAATGTTCTTTATTTGATTTTTTTCTAAATTTTTAATAGTATTTTTTATTAAATCACTCACCATTTCATTTATAAGATTTCTCACCAATTCTCTTATAAATATATCATTATCAACTTTGTAAAATTTTTTTTTATTTTTTTTTATGATTTCTGAGATTACAGAAATTTTTTTTAAATCTTCTATTTTAAATAATTTTTCTTTTAAACCGTCTTCAATATCATGGCTATTGTAAGCTACATCATCCGAAATTGAAGCTATTTGAGCTTCAAGTGATGCGCTTTGTTTAAAGTTTATTTTTTTTTGAAATGGATTTTTTCCAAGAATTTTTTCTAACTTATCAAGATTTAATACTGGTCCATTATGTTTAACAAGACCATCTAGTGTTTCAATAGATAAATTTAATCCATTAAAATTATAATATTTTTTTTCTAAGAAAGTTACTATTCTTAAAGTTTGAATATTGTGATCAAATCCTCCGTTATTTTTCATACAATTATTCAAAACATCTTCACCAGCATGACCAAAAGGTGTATGGCCTAAATCGTGAGCTAAGCTTAAACTTTCGCATAAATCTTCGTTTAGATTAAAATACTTTGCTAAAGTTCTTGCTATTTGCGAAACTTCAAGAGAGTGCGTTATTCTTGTTCTATAATGATCCCCTGATGTATTCATAAAAACCTGTGTTTTATGCTTAAGCCTTCTAAAAGCAGTTGAATGAATAATTCTATCTCTATCTCTTTGAAAAGGTGATCTTAAATCGCTTTGTTTTTCTGAAAAAAGTCTGCCTTTTGACTTAAGAGGAACTGCCAATTTGGAGTATTTGGAATTTAAATTTTTTTGCATAGTTTGAACATAAAATGTATACTACATTTAATTTAAATATGACAAAAAAAATTAATTTTACTCCTACTGCTCTAGAACAAATTAAAAAAATTATACTAGAAAATAAACCAAATAAATACTTTAGGATAACTGTTCAAGGTGGAGGATGTTCGGGCTTCAAATACAAATTTTCTTTTGATAGCAAAAAAGATAAGGATGATCTAATTTTTGAAAATGTTATTATCGATACTTCTTCTCTAAAAGTAATTGAGGGATCTACAATAGACTATAAAAATGAAATGATTGGTAACTCATTTGTTATAAATAACCCTCAAGCATCCTCGTCTTGTGGCTGCGGCTTATCATTTTCAGTTTAAATGCTTATTGCCTCTTGGAATGTAAATTCTGTTAGAGCTAGAATTGAAAATATTTTAACTTATATCAAAGAAACAAATCCTGATATTCTAATGCTACAAGAAATTAAGACAGAAGAAAAAAATTTCCCGAAGGAAGCTTTTAAAGAGATCGGTTACAATTCATTTATATTTGGCCAAAAAAGTTATAATGGTGTAGCCTTTTTAACAAAAGTTAAAATTAACAATATTTGTTTAGATTTCATAAAAGATCCAAAAAAACAATCAAGAATAATAACTGGTGAAATTAATCTTAAAGTAAAAAAAATTAAGATAATAAACATTTATGTTCCTAATGGAAACCCTATTGATAGCGAAAAATTTGATTATAAAATCAAATGGCTCGAAATGTTTATTAAAAATATAAAGAATATTATAAAAAAAAAGGAAAGTATTATAATTTCGGGAGATTTTAATATCATTCCTGAGGAAATAGATTGTTACAATGCAAAGAAATTTGAAAATGACGCTTTATTTAAGATCGAAATAAGAAAAAAATATAGAGAATTAATCAATCTTGGTTTAAATGACGTATTTAGACATTTTTATAAGAACAAAATTGAGTATACTTATTGGGATTATTTTGCTGGATCATGGCAAAAAAATAACGGGCTAAGAATTGATCATTTTTTAGTAACAAGCAACCTTATTGAAAACTTAAAAAAAATTAATATTAATAAAAAACCACGATCCAAACAAAAACCATCAGATCATACTCCGATTGAATTAGAAATTAATTAATTCTCCCGTAAATATCCTCATATCTTACTATGTCAGTCTCTTTTAATATTGAGCCTATTTGGGCTTCCATAATTTTGACGATTTTTTTATTAGGATTTTGTATCCTATGTATGGCTCCTTTGGGTATAAAAATTGTTTCATAAGGTTTTTTCAAAAAAAATTTTTTATTCAATGTAATTTTTGGAACTCCTTGTGTAATTACCCAATGTTCAGACCTATGATAATGTTTTTGTAAACTCAGAAGACCTTTAGGTTTTATGCTTAGTTCTTTAATAAGGAAATTTTTTCCAGAATACAAGTTCGTGTAACTACCCCAAGGCCTAAAATAAACATTTTTTTTCTTAATGTATTTGATTTTATTCTTATTAAACATTAAAAGAATTTCTTTCCAGCTACCTAAATCTGACCAAGTAATGTTAAGTTTTATTGCATTAATTTTTTTCGTCTTTTCAAGAATAGCGTAGTCAAAAGATTTTGAAGGATTCTTTTTAAAAGCTTTTTTATCTAAATAATAAACATTATTTTTGTATTTACTTTTATTTACAGCCAATAATGAATTATTGTAAATATTCTTTTGATATTTTTTATAATTATTTATTAATGAGTCTTTTCTTAAAAAGAACATACCTGAATTCCAATATCCACCCTTTTTGATAATCTTGCTTGCTGTCGTTTGATTTGGTTTTTCAATAAATTTAGATACTTGATTTAAGTTTTTATTTTTTTTAGTAATGAAATATCCAAATTGATCAGAAGAAGAGTTGGGTTTAATACCAAATATAAAAATATTATTTTCATTTAGAAATCTTTTATGTTTTTTTATTTCTTTATAAAATTTATAGGTGTTTTCTATTAAATGGTCTGCAGACAAGAAAATTATTGGTTGGCTCTCAGATATATCTTTAATCAAAACCGAAGCTAAAATCGCGGGAGCAGTATTTTTTTTTCAGGCTCTAGAACTATTTTATATTTTTTTATTCCGTTGATTTTTAAGTTTTTTTTAATTTCTTTAAGATACCTAGCGTTAGTACTTATTATGGGATGATCAAATAAAGGGTTTTTAATTCTTTTTAACGTCTTTCCAAATAATGTCCATCCACCAAAATCTATAAATTGTTTAGCTTGATTGTTTATACCATCTGACCACAATCTAGATCCAGCGCCTCCACATAAAATAACTGGTCTAATTTTCATTAAATTTTAGAATAATCTTTTACTTCTTTTTTTTTACCAGGATGTGTTGGTGCACCTAAATAGGCTGGACCAACAGTTTGGGCATATTTCCATAATGTCCCTGAACCAAATTGAGATTTTTTTGCTTTCCACTTTTTTCTTCTAGTAGTTAACTGTGCTTTAGTTAATCTAACATTTATAGTTCCTTTTTTTGCATCAATATCTATCTTGTCACCATTTTTAAGCAATGCAATTGGACCTCCTAAAGCAGCTTCAGGACCAACATGTCCTACGCAAAATCCTCTAGTTGCTCCTGAAAATCTTCCATCAGTTATTAAAGCAACTTTTTCTCCTTTTCCTTGACCATATATTGCTCCAGTAGTGGATAGCATCTCACGCATACCTGGTCCACCTCTTGGTCCTTCGTATCTAATTATAATTACATCACCATCTTTATATTTTTTTGTTTGAACTGCTTTCATTGCATCTTCTTCATTGTCAAAACATT
>MDTA01058381.1_pt1 | contig 14245 bp, 7 predicted proteins | sample 811151 | NCBI WGS metagenome assembly MDTA01 (sample SAMN05326648, study PRJNA326480) | marine metagenome | isolation source: seawater | place: Indian Ocean: South | collected 2010 | reverse complement strand
GGTGATGTTGGTGATGATGGTAATATAATTTTAGGATGGTCAGATACACGCTCTGGTGACAGAGATGTTTATGCACAGAAAATTGATTCAAATGGAAATGAGTTGTGGGGCGATGGAGGGTTACTAGTTGTCAGCTATGAAGGTAGACAGGAAGATCCAATAATGATAACAGATGGAGCCGGGGGATTTTATGTAATTTGGTCTGATTTTAGAAATCCACCAACCAGTGAGGGTCAACCATATGCTCAACATGTTTCTTCTGATGGTAGTTTGACGTGGGATGCGGGTGGAATGCCATTGTCTGATGAAAAATTAGAAGAGTTTACATTAAATATGTGTAAAGATGGTAATGGTGGTGCATATGTTACTTGGAAAAAGAAATCCTCATCACATTTTGGTTCATATTTGAATCAATCTAATTCAGGTCCCACAACTGAGTTAGAGGTAATTTCAAGTAATTGGAGTCATAGCAACCCTAGCCTTGAGACTGCTGGTGCTGGTGGGGCTATGATGGTTTGGTCAGATGAGAGAAATGGTAATCAAGATATATATGGACAGCGATTAGAATATAATGGTACAGATCTTGTAATGATGTGGGAGACTATAGAGGATGGAGATGTAGATGGTGAAGATGATTTTCCAATTGGTGGAATACCCATTTCTATTGCATCAGGTGCACAGTCTTCTCAAAAAGTTACATATTATAGCGAAGAGTATTCTGTTGTAGTTTGGCAAGATGAGCGTAATGATGATGGAGATTTGTATCCAGACATTTACGCAACATTTATAGATGTAAATGGTGAGCCATCCACTTTTTATGGCTCAGATGCACTCCCAGTAGTTTCAGACCATAATCTAGATGGAACGTTTGATGGCGAAGGTCAAAGCAAACAAACCAAACCGAGGGTAAAGGCAAATAGTAATGGTGCATTTGTTATATGGAATGATTTTAGAAATGATGATACTGGTGATATATATGTACAAAAAATAACTCATGAAAATAATGGAGTTTGGCAGGGAACATCAACATTACCTTTCGATGGTATCCCTGTTTCAGAAGAGGAGAATGAACAGTTAAATTCCCGTTTAACTGTAGATGGAAATGATGGGGTTTTTATTGTTTGGGAGAATGAATCTAATCAGCAAAGAGACATTAAGATAAAGCATATAGATTCTTCAGGAAATTCTACTTATGCTGATAATGGTATGATCATCTGTGATTCAGATAAAGACCAAATCAGTCCATTAGTTGTTCGTGATGGAAATGGAGGTGCTTTTACAGTTTGGGAAGATCAGCGTGATGGAAGTAAAGGACTGTATGTTCAACATGTTGATGCATCAGGAAGTATTTCATTGACAGATAATGGCTATCAAGTATTTTATGGTATTGATTTCAATGGCGTCCTATACGATGATACAGATCCATTGCAGCTAACATCTAAGTCATTGTATCTAGATAACGATCAAGCATTAATTTTTTGGCAGGATGGTAGAGGTGGTAATCAAAGTTTTTGCAGTGATGGAACTTCATGCGATACCTCTGAAGGGGGCACCGTTTTAGCTACTTCGTATGTCTATGGTCAAGTAATTGATTTAAATTATGGAGATTCTGGTGAAAATAATGGAAGTTTATTATCAACTTTCCCCGTACAGAAGAAGCCTTCAGTAAAAGCTTATGACAATGGTTTTTTATATCATTTTGTAGGTTATGATTTCGATGCTGGAGAGCAAATTTTGACTTATGAAAAATTAGATGAAAATTTTAATTCTATCAATGAATCATCCTCAAACGTTGATGAAACGGCTTATGCAAATCAAAAGATTTTGTAAGTGAATATGACTTGAATGGTAATTTATTTGTAGTTTATGCCAAAGAGTATTGGGGACCATCATCTATCTGGTTACAGGTTTATGGTACTGATGGTAATGAATTATTAAGCAGTCCTATCAATATAATCAGTAGTGATGATGGTTATAATTATTACCCACATGAGCTTTTAATGAGCCCGACTGGTACTATGGTATTGATTTATGATCAAGATGCATCTGATATTAGAGCCGTTGGAATTGATCAAACTGGTATTCTTTGGGAGTCTGTTTCAATTATTTCAAATACTGAAGGACAGGAGTTTCAGGATGCTAAACTCACAGATTCAGGTATATTTATAACTTGGAAAGATTTTAGAAATTCAAATAATGATATTTTTGCTCAGCATATTTCATTTAACGGTGAAATTCTAAGTAGTGAGCCTAATGGAATATCACTTTGTGAGGCAGACAATGATCAAAAAGAATCAAGTCTTGCATATGTACAAAATCAAAATATCGTAACTACGTGCTGGGAAGATTTCAGAAACGGTACTGATTGGGATATATTTTGTAGAGAGGTTGATTTACATAATCATATGGTTAAAGATGAATTTGTGCTCAGTAATGCCGTTGGAGACCAAAAAAATCCATTTTTATTTTCCAGCCTAGCTAGTAGTATAATTACAGTTTGGGAAGACTCTAGAAGTGGTACCAATGAATATTCTGATATTTATGCCCAAGAATTGGTAGCAGGTCAAGAGAAATATACCTCAGGTGGTATCATTGTATCAGATGGTTTTCATAATCAAATCAATCCCAAAATCGATATGTTATCCAATCAATCAGAAGTTTCGTACCTAATATATTGGGATGATATGAGAAGTTCTGGTAAAGAAGATTTGATTAATATATTTTCTCAAAAGCTAGTTACAGATGATTGTACGGGTAACAATAATGGTACAGCCTGGGTGAATAATTGTGGAGCATGTGTTACTGAAGAAGATCCTCAATGTATTATCGGTTGTGATGGTGTTTGGGCAGATAATAATCAGGCAGCTCAAGATTTAGGCTGCGGATGTGGTCTGCCTGGGCCAGTTGATTATTACGTCGATAATGATGGTGATGGATTAGGTGCTGGAGATCCTACTTCATTGTGTGATGATCCTGGAGGTTCTTTAGTTCCTAACTCGGATGATGATAATGATGAATGTTCTGGTACTTTGGATGATTGTGGGGTATGTAATGGTAACAATGCTAATAAAGATTGTGCAGGGGTGTGCTTTGGTAGTTCAGAGCTAGATGATTGTGGCGTATGTGGAGGTGATGGACCTGAAGAGAACTTTGATTGTGATGGAAATTGCGATACTATATCTGACTGTTCTGGTACCTGTGGTGGTACTGATTTTTCATGTTGGGCAGTTGATGAGAGTTATATAGGATATTGGCAGTCATATAGTGATTATGAATATGCATCAGATGGGTGTGGATTAGATGGGACTGCTCCAATATCAAAATTTGATTGCGAAGAAGATGATGATCGTGAAAGATATAATTCTGCTGAAGATTGTGTAAATGAAAGTATTTGTGATGAATGTTCAGATGTTACTGGTCAGCCAAGGGACCAATTAAATTTTAATCTTAATGATGATGGTACGGGTAGTTTTGTTTATTTAACTGACTATGGATGTCAATCAACTGATGATTGTCTAGTCTTGGTTGGGGAAGAAGATGAAGAAGCTGAATATCAAGCCTTCTGTGATGAGGTATCATCTACTTGTAGATTTGATGTATCATTAGTTTGGGGTATTCCAACTGTATGTATCGAAGATGATGATTCAGTAGATTGTTCAGGAAGTCTTTGTCTTTATGTCAGTGGATATGATTATGAATGTTTTAACTCACCACAGCTAGATGGCTTAACATTGACATCGTCAACTCTCAACTATGATGATGATGGGATTTTTGAGGATTGTTCAGTAGAAACATTTATCGGTCAAGATTGTGACAATATATGGGGTGGAGATTCAGTAGTTGATGAGTGTGGTGTTTGTGATAATGATTCAAGTAATGATAATTTAACTTGTACAGGCTGTACAGATCAAAGTGCATGTAACTATGATGAAAATGCGATTGTTTCTGGTGATTGTGAGTATGCGGAAGAAGGTTTAGATTGTGATGGGAATGAGCTATCTATAAGTGATTTGTTACCATCAGAGTATTTGTTGATGCAAAATTATCCAAATCCATTTAATCCAAGTACATTGATTAATTTTAATATCCCCAAATCCTCAATGGTGTCAATTAATATATTTAATATAAATGGTAATAAGGTTAAAACATTAATAGATAATAGATTCTCCCCAGGTTATCATCAAGTGAGTTGGAGCGGGTATGATGATAATGGTATTTCTGTACCAAATGGAATATACTTTTATATCATGGAAACACCTGATTACTTGTCAAAAAGAAAAATGATTTTTATTAAGTAATTATGTTAAAAATAGTTGTTTTAATCTTTTGTACTATTGGTTTTTCAGAAAGCCCACTTTCTAGTAGATATCACACATATGATGAGGTAAGAAACCAACTCTTTGAATGGAATGAAACCTATGGGAATGAAGTTAATCCAAATCATTCAAATGGTGGAATAATGTATGAACTTATGGAGATTGGTCAATCTCATGAGGAAAGTTTACCATTTTGGGCTGCAAAGATTTCATATAATGTTAATGAAAATATAGATAAACCAAAAATTTTAATTTTAGGTCAATGTCATGCTGAAGAAATTTTAGGAGTTGAGATCAGTATGGCAATTATAGATATTTTACTTCACCCAAACCCTATTTCAAATCCAGATGCTCCTCAAGTTTTTGGCTCAAGCGACTCTTGGAATGCTTACAGGCCAAATCAAGATTTGACAATAAGTAACATTAGTGAAATTTTGGAGAAATCAGAGATATGGGTTGTACCTACTCATAACCCAGAAGGCTTATCAGTTGTTCATGGATGGTATAATAGTGATGGTATATGGGAACAAGATGTAACCTTTAGGAAAAATAAACACGATCTAGATGGTAATAATATTTTTAATTACATTGTTGGACAAGGTAATGACTCTGATGGTGTTGATTTAAACAGAAATTATGATTTTAATTGGGTTTTTGGTGCTGACCTTTATGCTGTTGATGGAGGTGCATCATGTAATTCTTCATATTTTACTGATTTTGATTATTTTAAAGGTCCATCTGCTTTCTCAGAGTTAGAAATTCAAGCTATTAGAGATTTAGCTCTTGAGGAAAATTTTTTAACTTCAATTGCATATCATAGTTCACGGTCGGGGTGTCTTTCTGAAAAAGTAAAGTATTCTTGGGAATGGTCAGGTGAAAAATATCCCCCAGATGCAGATATACTATCTAAACTAGGAGAAAATATTGCAGGTTTGATTGGTAAGGTTAGTTCCGGTACTTATGAACCTTCCTTTAGTGGATCTTTCAAGGGTGTTGCACATAACTGGTTTTATGCACGTACAGGTTGCTTCCAGTATTTAATTGAAGTTGGTGAAGGAGGTGAAGGAATGCAACCCAATGAAGTGGAAAATATTAATGGCATAATCCATAATAATTTAAAGGGTGCATTTTATGCAATGAATCGTACGGCTGGTATTAACTCTGGTGCCTTTGGTGCGGAAAGCTATATGGTTTCAGGAATTGTTTCGGATGAACTTACAAATTTACCAATTGAGAATGCCGAAGTCAAAATATTAGAATTGGATGGCTTAGTATTAACTCCCAGACTAACTGATGAATTTGGTCGGTACCGAAGACTATTAGTTGATGAATCATATACACTAGAGGTAAATGCAATTGGTTATGAATCAAAACAAATATCTTTCACTCCTTCCTCATCAGCTATCTATGAATTAGATATATCTTTAAACCCATCACAGATTAGTGATTTAAATATATCTGTAACAGATGTAGGGAACCTATCTGATAATATTATAATGATTGTGAATCATCAAAATGGTCTAGTAGATTCCATAAAATTGAATATTGGCAATCAAGTCATAGAATATCCATTAGGATCGTACAAAGTTTCAGTTTATGCTGATGGCAAAATACCTCAGTTTTTTGATTTAATATTAAATCAAATAGATACAGAATTGTTAATTAACTTAACTTATGAAAGTGTAATCTATTCATTTGATTTTGAAAATAATGCAGGTTTGTTTCTTGAGGATGGAAATTGGTTGATTGATGATTCGAAAATTAAATCACAAAATGATTTAAAGTATTCTTCTAATTTAAATAGCACGATGAAATTATCATCCCCCATTTCTATTGATTCTGATAAAAATTATCTACTTAAATTAAACTTGCAATATGAGTTAGAGTGGGAGGAGGATAGTTTATTGATTGAACTAAAGGGTCGGGATGATATAGTTTCTTCAATAACACTCACGAATCAACATTGGGATGATCATCTTCTGTACATACCTATCCCTAATCAAGTTGATAGCTTAATTGAATTAAATTTTACACTTACTAGTGATGGCTCTGTTAATTACAGGGGGGTTATTATCAATGACATCCAAGTTGTAACTTCATCTCTCGAACAAGATTTATCTAGTACAGATTATTATTTACAAACCTTTAAACTAAATAACAATTATCCAAACCCATTTAATCCCTCAACTACAATCAGTTTTGAATTGGGTTCTTTAAGTACAGTTAATTTAAATATTTATGATATAAATGGTAAGCTTATAGATAAAATAATTAATGATAATAGTCTAGCAGCTGGCATTTATGATTATACTTTTAATGGCTCACATTTGAGTTCAGGTATATATTTTTATGAACTTAGTGTTAATGGTTTGAAAATAAATAAAAAAATGCTTTTAATTAAGTGAAGGTTGATATGAATAAACTTATATATTTTACTATTATTGTGTTAAATCTTGGTTTTGCAGCAACTGACAAGCCTATATCTACATTATCAATGCGTCCGTTTATTGATAATCCTGAAAGTTATGAATATACTCGTGGAAGATATTTGATTGTTCTTGGAAATGATATTTTTACAGATTTGATTTCTGATTCAACCCTATACGGCGATTTTGTAAAATTAAAAAAATCGCAAGGTTATGATGTTGATGTTAAATCATTTTCCACAATATCAGAAACTAAATCAGTTGATGAATTAAGAGATTATATAAAAGACTATTCTGAACAAAATCTACATCTAGAATATGTATTGCTAATTGGGGATGTATCAGGTATAGCTGAGATCGGCACCTATCGTATTCCATCTTATAATGAGCCTGAGCAAGATGCAACCGATTATCCATATACTTTTTTTTCTGATGAGGAAATGTATAATCCACAATTTTTTGTTGGAAGGTGGTCTGTCAGTGATATTTCTGAATTTTTAAGTTTGAAATCTAGAACATATAATTATCAGTCGATTCAACCCGGTGATAATATAGACTATTTGAATAAAGCATTGTTAGTTGCGGGTAGTTACAAAACTGATGATGGTGCATCAGTACCTGAGGAAACATGGCCTTTAACTCCATATTGGACATCATTGTGGGTTCAAAAAGAATTAGAGGACAAGGCTGAAATGGAAGTTGATACTGCACTTTTTCATATTAATAATCAAATAACAACAACTATTGACGTCTTAAATCCATGGAATGAGGGTATTGGTTTAGTCAATTATAGAGGGTGGGGAAACGCTAGAGGTTGGGTTAAGCCACAATTTAAACTTGAGGATATTAATTCTATTAACAACTCTAATGCTCTTCCTGTTGTTTTTAGCTTTGTTTGCAATACCGGTGATTTCGGTAATGATATTAATGAACGTTGCTTTGGAGAAAAACTAACAACCTATGGTAATCCTACCACACCTAAAGGTAGTGTTGCTGTTATTGGTCCCTCAGATTTAGACACAGATACGCGATTTAATAATGTTTTATGTGGTCAAATGTGGGATGAAATATTAGAAGGTAGAATATATGAACTTGCACCTATATTGCATGCTGGTAAACAGGCAGTTGCAAAAGAATTTGAAGGGTTAGAAGTTAATTCAGTAAATGGTGGAACAATGAGTATTCCAAAATTTTATCATCATGTCTACTCAGTTTTAGGTGATCCAAGTTTATCAATGTGGATAGGTGAGCCTGACACAATCAGTCATTCTTCTATAGACTCTGAATTGAATCAATCCTTTGTAAGCTTAACAGCTACCAACTCCGATGGAGATCCATTGCAAGATGTAGTGGGTGCATTGCTTGATTCTAATGGTGATCTTATAGCAAAAGGTTTAAGCAATCAAGATGGTCTGTTAAATATTGATTTTTCAGAACTTGTTGCTCAAGGCACTGTTAATGAAGACGCTAAATTAGAGTTGTACCTAAATGCTCCTCAATTTTTTCAAAAGAAAATTGAATTTACCTACATTTCAGGTGATGGAGAGGAACTGGTTGAGTTAAATTATACATACGAAGAGGAAATACCATCATATACTCAATATTCTGTCATAACAAGTCTGGATGATTCAGATGATGCTCCAGTATATGATTGGATTGAAATAAATTCTAAAACGAATTTGGGATTAAAGGACGATACATCTATTAGAATTCCAATAGGCTTTGATTTCTATTATTTTGATCAAAAATTCGATAGTATTACTGTTTGTTCAAATGGATGGGTTTCGTTAGAGCCAAATACTATAAATAATGTACCAATAAATCATTTTTGGAATTTTTCTATACCATTCCCAATGGGTCCATATGCTTTGATTGCACCATTTATGGATGATTTAGATGATAACAATGATACGGAACCATTTAATGTCTATTCACATTTGGATACATTAAACAATAAATTGATAATTGAGTGGGATAATGTCGCAAATGGTGAAGACGATGAGTTTTGTGCAACATCAGGATGCACATATGAAACATTTCAGTTAATATTATTTGATGGAGATGGTGATAATGGAGATATATTGTTTCAATACAAAGATATAAATGATATTGATGAAAATGGAAATTACTCAACGATAGGAATTGAGTCACCAGATCAGAATTATGGATATCAGTACCAGTTCAGGAATATTGCATACGGAAGTCAGCCTGTTCAAAATGAAATGGCAATATTATTTACTACTAATAGCAGTGATAACTTTTTAACAATTGATGAGGATTTTGTGCCTTCAGCATTTTCTCTTTTACAAAACTTTCCAAATCCATTCAATCCAACAACAACCGTTTCATTTAGTATACAAAAATCAGAAATAGTTAATATTTCAGTCTTTGATTTAAGTGGAAAAGAGGTTTATAAATTAGTTGATAATAAGTATTTCTCACCGGGTGTTCACAGTGTTAACCTAAATGGTTCAAATTTAGCTTCTGGTATGTATTTCTATCAAATGCGAACTGGCATGGATCAAAAAACTAAGAAGATGTTATTGTTAAAATAATTTTTTAACATTTTCTGGTGGGCGACCTATAATACCTTTTTCTCCTTTGATTACTATAGGACGCTCAATTAACTTTGGATTTTGTGACATAATTTCATATAGTTTTTCGTTGGAATTTTTTAAATCTTTAAGCCCCAATTCCGTAAATTCTGGCTCTTTTCTCCTAATAAATTCAATAGGAGTAAGTGAAAGTTTTTTAGCAATCGATTTGATTTCTAATGCACTAGGAGGATTCTTCAAATAATGGATTATCTCAATATCTAATTCATTTTTTTTTAGAATGTCTAATGTTTGTCTGCTCTTACTACATCTTGGGTTATGGTATATAATATACATTATAATTTTCTCATAAAATTTGTTAAAATTTATATATTGTTACTTTCCATCTGCAAAATATAAAATAAAATTTTAATATACCTAAATTATTTAGGGTAATAGTATAAATATCATAAAATATTATTGCATAAGTTTCAAATTTATTAATAATTTACATAAAATAATAATGGTTGATATGTTCAATTTAGACAACATTGATAAACAAATAATTTCTATTTTACAAAATGAGGGTCGCGACTCAGCCAGTCATATTGCTGAAGAAATAGGGATGTCAGTACCTGCCGTAACGGATAGAATTAGAAAGTTACAAGATTCAAATGTTATAACTGGTTTTCAAGCTATAGTTGACCCAAGAATGCTGGGTTTAGATGTTTCTGCATTAATTACTATTATATCAGAATCGTCAGACCACTATACTGAGGTTGTAGAATTTGCAAAAAATACTGATGAAGTTATTCAATGCTTCACAACAACGGGTAATGGCTCCCATGTTTTAATTGTTCAAACTGAAAATACCCGGAGTTTAGAAAGATTGTTACGTAAAATTCAGGCCTGGCCTGGTGTGATAAGAACTGAAACACAAATTATTTTATCTAATTATAAATAAAGTTAAAAGGAGAGAGGAAATATGTCAAAAATAAGAGCTGAATACATTTGGATCGATGGCCATTCACCAACAGCAAAGTTGAGAAGTAAAACAAAAATTGTCAGTAGTCCAATTAATGATGTTTCTGAGTTACCCGAATGGGGATTTGATGGATCAAGTACACAACAAGCTGAGGGACATTTTAGTGATTGTTTATTAAGACCCGTAAGAAAAATTTTAGATCCTATTCGTGGCGGTGACAATATTTTAGTGATGTGTGAAGTTTTTAACCCTGATGGAACAGTTCATAAAAGTAATACTAGAGCAGCTTTGCGTGAATTATCTGAAAAGTTTGCAGATCAACAGCCATGGTTTGGAATTGAGCAAGAATATACATTTTTTGATGGAATCAAACCGTTGGGTTGGCCAGATAACGGTTTTCCTGCACCTCAGGGTGGTTATTATTGTGGTGTAGGTTCTGATGAAGTTTATGGAAGAGATATTGTTGAAGATCATATGGAAGCATGCCTAATGGCAGGTATTGAAATTTCAGGAATAAATGCAGAAGTAATGCCTGGGCAATGGGAGTTTCAGGTTGGACCACTTGGACCATTGGAAGTAGCTGATGAAGTATGGTTAGCGAGGTGGCTGTTATATAGAATTGGTGAAGACTATGGAGTAAGTGCTACTTTGCATCCTAAACCAGTCAAAGGTGATTGGAATGGTGCAGGAGCACACACTAATTTTAGTACTAAAGCTATGCGTGAACCTGGAGGACTCGCAGTAATTGAGGACGCATGTAAAAAATTGGGTAAGGCGCATGAAAAACACATTGGTCTTTATGGTGCATATAATGAAGAAAGGTTAACAGGACTTCACGAAACATGCAGTATGAAAGATTTTAAGTTTGGTGTTAGTGATAGAGGAGCATCAATAAGAATTCCGATGCAAACTGCAAATGATGGATATGGATATTTAGAAGATAGAAGGCCATCAGCAAACATGGATCCATATAAGGTATGTACAGCATTGATTGAAACAGTTTGTGCAGATGAGTTAGTTTCAGTATAATTGTTGCCATATAAAAATGAATAAAAAGTCCAGCTAAAAGCTGGACTTTTTATTTTATATTTAAAAAGCAATATTCTTTAATTATTATTTAATTATTTTTTTAAAGTAATTTTATCTCAAACTCTAATCAGTACTTTTTCTGGTAAGTCATATATATGTAATAGTATATTTCCCTTCGTGTGAAGATATTAAGAAATTGACATGAAACACTGTTTTTCTTCACTTAATTGTTCATTTGTAAAAAAAACTAGATTGGAAAAATTATTTCTTTAGAAATTTTTATATTATTTTCAGTTTTATTAATAGCTGTTATACTATTTGTTGCTGATAAAATTCCACTTGAAGTAACAGCAATGGGTGTTACAGGCATTTTACTTTTGTTTAATATTCTGACACCTGAAGAAGCTGTAAGTGGATTTAGTAATAAAGCAGTTATTACAATAGGTGCAATTTTTATCATTAGCCATTCACTGGTCAAAACAGGCTTCTTAGAGGTTATGGCTGATTTTATATATAAGTGGGTAACTAAAAAAAAATGGCCAACAATCATCATTTTCTTGTTTACTGTAGCAATTATTTCAGGTATTATTAATAATACAGCAGCTGTAGCAATTTTTATTCCATTAGCTATAAATCTTTGTCAACGATTTCATATAAGTCCTACCAAACTGTTGTTGCCACTGTCATACGCTGCAATATTTGGGGGTACATTAACGTTAATTGGAACATCAACCAATTTAGTTGTAAGCTCGTTGATGGAAGATTCTGGCTTAGAACCTTTTTCAATGTTTGAGTTTTCAAAATTAGGCTTTATCTTTTTAGCTATTGGTATGGTTTATAATATAATAATCCTTCGTTGGTTTTTACCATCAAGAGCTGTTGTATCATCTCTAACTCAGAAATATCATATGGGAATCTATCTAACTGAATTAAAGGTTAGTTCTAATTCTCCGCTAGTTGGTAAAACCATTCGAGATATGGATATAGCAAATAAGTATAATCTACAAGTTTTTAAAATCATACGAGGCGAGGAACAGTTTCGATTTAGTTTAAAATCTATAAAAATAATGGATGGAGATATTTTTGTTGCACAGATTCCTGTTGCAGAATTAATTAAGTTCAGAGATGAAATGAATGTGCTTTTATTATCAGATATAAAGATGTCTCAACAAGAGTTAGCCGGAAAAAATCATGTAATAGTTGAGGGATTGATTCCACTCGGTTCAAGGCTTATAGGACACACTTTAAAAGAGCTTAATTTTAGGACTCGATACAGAGCCTTTGTTTTAGCCATAAAGCGCCAGCAAGAACTCCTTCGTGAAAAGGTCGCTCGAGTTACATTGAAGTTTTCAGATACTCTATTAATCATGGTGCCACGTAAAGATTTAGGTTCAATGCGTGACTCTGATGATATGATTATACTGGAAGAATTAGATATACATCTGAATTATGAAAAATTTTGGTGGATTTCAATAATAGTTATTCCTTTGATAATGGTGCTGGCTACATTTGGAATTGTTCCAATAGCTAAGGGAATGATTTTAGGTGCTATATTATTATTAATTCTTCGATCAATATCAATAGAAGAAGCTTATGACTCAATTAACTGGTCTGTAATTTTTTTAATTGCAGCATTATTCCCTATAGGAATTGCTATTCAAAATACGGGTGCAGACTTGTTGTTAGGTGAGGCAATAATTAATCTTGGTATTTTGCTAGGAGGAGTTGAACAACAAAACCCATTAATTTTTTTATCTATTTTATATTTCGTAACATTTGTTTTATCAGCTTTAATATCAAATGCTGCTGTTGCAGTAATTCTAACCCCAATAGGATTTATTATTGCTGATATACTAATTGTTGACCCACGTCCATTTTTAGTTGCTATTTGTTTTGGCGCTTCAGCAAGTTTTATGACTCCAATGGGATATCAAACTAATTTAATGGTATTTGCTCCAGGTCAATATAGGTTTAAAGATTTTTTAATGATGGGAATCCCATTGACCATAATTTTTTGGATGGTAGCAATTTATTTTATTCCAATATTTTGGCCATTTTAAATAGTCTAATATTATTTTTACATCGTGTTACATCAAAAATTAGTTAAATATATTTAATATTGATAGAGTCATTATTTTTAAAAATGAGAATTTAGGTTGTTGTATGGTGTTTGGTGACATTAAATTTGCACCTCATCAAAGCAACAAAAAATTTTAAAGTAATAAGTAAGAAATTAAACTAAGGGGACCCTATGTTAAGTATTTGCAATAAATTAATTATTTCAGTATTATGTTTTAGCTCAATGCTTTTTTCTCAATTCTATACTGTTGAGTTAGATTCTACAGGTACAACGCAATTGACAATTTTCCAGGGATCAGATTCGGTAGATGGTGATGGTAATCCTATGATTCCAATAACCGGACTAGAGATTGGTGATGAAATTGGTATTTTTGATAGTGAAGCTATAACAAACTATAATGATTGTTCTAATCAGATTGGTGAGTTGCTTGTAGGTGCTGGTGTATGGACAGGCGAGCAGCTAAACCTAGTCAGTATTGGTTCAAATGATTTATGTTCATTTGGTGGAGCTCAGTTTGCAGGTTTCGTTAATGGAAACGAAGTTGTAATTAAAGTCTATCGTCCTTCTGAAGAAATGGAATATGCTACTGAAATAACATGGGCCGCAGGTACTGGTATGTTTGGTGATATTTTACAGTCTATCTCAGAGATTGCATTGGTTGATCCTAACGCATGTGAAGATGATCCTACAGCTGTAGCTGCGTTTGGTGGTTGTGCTGGTGCAATTGCTGCACTCGGTTGCGATTTTGTATTTGGAGGTAGTCCAATATCAGAGTATTGTCCTGTTAGTTGTGATGCGTGTCCAGAGGCACCTGTTCTTGGATGTACTGATAGTGAAGCTTGTAATTACGATGAAACAGCAAATGAAGATGATGG
>MDTA01168201.1_pt1 | contig 14246 bp, 12 predicted proteins | sample 811151 | NCBI WGS metagenome assembly MDTA01 (sample SAMN05326648, study PRJNA326480) | marine metagenome | isolation source: seawater | place: Indian Ocean: South | collected 2010 | reverse complement strand
TTGATTTTTAACTTTTTGTGGATCTGCATCAGGTAAGTCACATTTATTAATTGCGACTACAATTGGAACATTTGCTGCTTTTGCATGTTTAATTGATTCTATAGTTTGCGGTTTAACACCATCGTCAGCTGCTACTACTAAAACAACTACATCGGTTAACTTAGATCCTCTGGCTCTCATCTCTGTAAAAGCAGCATGACCAGGGGTATCTATAAAAGTTAGTTTTGTTGAATTACTATTAATTTGATAAGCACCAATATGTTGAGTAATTCCTCCAAACTCACCTGAGACAACATTTGCGCTTCTCAAAACATCAAGAACTGATGTTTTACCATGGTCAACATGTCCCATTACTGTTACTATTGGAGGTCTATTTTTTAAATTTTCAGATCTAGACTCTTTTATCTTTTTAATAATTTCTTCTGCTTTTTCTTCTCTGATCGGATTATGCCCAAATTCTTTGACCAAAAATTCAGCTGTGTCAGCAGCTAGTGTTTGATTTATTGTAACCGTAACTCCCATACCAAATAAATACTTTATAACATTGCTTGATTGTTCGGCCATTCTATTTGCCAATTCTCTAACTGTAATAGCCTCTGGAATATTTATATCTCTTTTAATAGGTTTTAAATTTTCATTGCTATCGTCTTTGTTTGCATTTTTAAGCTCTTTTTGCCTAGCTCTTTTAACTGAAGCTAAACTTCTTTCCCTAGTTTCTATTTCGTCACTCAAAGCCCTTGATACAGTTAATTTAAGCTCTCTTTTTTTAGTACCTAATTTTGATTTTTTTTCTTTTCCCTCTGTATCAACTTTTAATCTTTTTGTTGCTCTTTGTTCTGCTAATTTTCTTCTCTCAAAATCGCTCTGGCCAGTATTTTTTCCAGGAACAGAGGGCTTAAATGAAATATTTGGTTTAGAGAAAGATGGTTTAAATGTACTACCTTTTTTATGAAACTTATTTGTTTTTTTTTCTATTACAACTGAGTGTTTCCCTTGAGTTTTAATTTTTTCAATATTCTTTATTGTTTTTTTGGAAGACCCAGAAATTGTTAATTTTGTTTTTTTGTTTTCCATACTTCATCACTCAATCTTTATAAACAATGTTTCTTGCAGACATTATCAATTCATCAGCTTCATCTTTAGATAATGCAAAATCTTCAAGATAGCCTTGAATTTTTACTCTTTCCCCTTTAATTACATCATACCCACCTGTTAATTCATCTGACGCTAAATCTGCAAAATCTTCGAGTTTTAAAATTTTTTTTTCACCTAATGTAACTAACATGCCAGGTGTTAAACCTTTTAAACTTATCAATGAGTCCTCTAGTCCTAGTTCTTTTATTCTTTGTGAAATATCTTCCTGGTCTTTTAAGTGAAATTCTTTTGCTCTCTCAATTAAGGCTTTAGCAGTTTCTTCCTCTATCCCTTCAATCTTAATCAAATTTTCCGCTGAAGTGTCTTTAATGTCATCTATTGTTGAAAATCCTTCAGCTACTAACAACTGTCCTAGCGTTTCATCAAGCTCTAAATTTTTTACAAAATTTTCAGTTTTTTCCTTAAATTCTACTTGTCTCCTCTCAGAATCCTCTTGATCTGTCATTATATTAATTTCAAAATTCATTAATTTTGTGGCTAATCTTACATTTTGACCTCTTCTTCCAATTGCCTTGCTAAGGTTTTCCTCAGAAAGAATTACGTCGAGTTTTTTTCTTTCAGAATCAACATTAACTCTTTGAACCTCAGCTGGTGACAAGGCATTAGCAACTAGCACAGCAGGATCTTCAGACCAATTTACTATATCAATTTTTTCTCCTTGTAATTCGTTCACTACAGCTTGAACTCTTGATCCTCTCATACCCACACAAGCCCCAACGGGATCTAGTGATGTGTCAACAGCCTTCACACAAATTTTTGCTCTACTTCCAGGATCTCTAGAAGAAGATTTGATTTCGATTAATCCATCATATATTTCAGGAACTTCTTGTACAAAAAGTTTTTCCATAAATTTAGGGTGAGCTCTAGATAAGAATATCTGTTGACCTCTCGGCTCCTTTCTCACATCATAACAATAAGCTTTAATTCTATCACCTGCTTTTATATTTTCTCTGGGTATTAACTCATTTTTTTGAATTATTGCTTCAGTTCTTCCAAGATCAACTATTACGTTGCCAAATTCTAATCTTTTTACAATACCACTTAATATTGAGTCTTTTTTGTCAATAAAATCGTTGTATTGTCTTTCTCTTTCAGCTTCTCTCACATTAGAACTTATCACTTGCTTAGCAGTTTGTGCAGCGATCCTTCCAAAATCAAATGATGGTAAAGGTTGTAAAACCTCATCTCCTATTTTTTTGTCTTTATTTATTTGATTTAGAATTATTGCATCTTCTAATCTTATTTCTGTATTTGTATTCTCTGGATTTTCTGAAATAACTAATTTTCGAAAAATTTCTATGTCGCCATTTTCTCTATTAATTAAAACTTTAATTTCATTATCCTGACCAAATTTTGATTTAGCAGCTCTAGCAATTCCTGTTTCCATTGAACTAATTATCAATTCTTTATCAATAGACTTTTCTAAAGCTACTGCCTCAGCTATTCTTAATAATTCTAATTTATCTGCTCTTTTATTTAACATAATTTTACTTACTCCAAAAAAAAATGGGCCAAAGCCCATTTTGAAATCTCAGCAATGTAGCTGGAATATATTCAAGATTTTTAATTATTCAATAAAAACTATTTAGAAAAAATCTTAGTTTTATTAGTTTTTTCCCATGAAAATGCGCCCTCATTTTCAGGCATTCTTCCAAAATGACCATAAGCTGCTGTCTTTTCGTAAATCGGTTTATTTAAATTCAACATTTCTCTTATTCCCCTTGGGCTTAAATCAAAATTTTGCTTTATTGTTTCAACAACAAATTTATTTTTTTCCACATCGTTGTCATAAAGATCAACATATATTGAAAGTGGTTTTGAAACTCCGATAGCATAAGCCAACTGTATTAGGCATTTATGTGATATTTTTGATGCTACAATATTTTTAGCAATATATCTTGCTGCATATGCTGCTGATCTATCAACTTTAGTTGGATCTTTACCTGAAAAAGCTCCTCCTCCATGAGGGGCAGCGCCTCCGTAAGTATCTACAATAATCTTTCTACCTGTCAAACCACAATCTCCATCTGGTCCTCCAATAACAAAGTTACCTGTTGGATTTACATAAAATTCTTTTTCATTAAATTCCTCCATAAAATTTTTAGGAATTGAACTTAACATATATGGCCTCAATAAATCTCTTACTTGATCTTGATTAACATCAGGGGAATGTTGTGATGATATTACAACAGATTTAACTTTTGCTGGTTTTCCATTTATATACTCGAAAGTAACCTGACTTTTAGAGTCTGGTTCAATGTTTTTTAATTTTCCCGATTTTCTATCATTAGCCATTAGTCTTAAAATTTTGTGTGAATAATATATTGGTGCTGGCATTAATTCATCTGTTTCATCACATGCATAACCAAACATGATACCTTGATCTCCTGCTCCCTCATCTTTATTTCCCGAAGCGTCCACGCCCATTGCAATATCACTTGATTGTGAATGTAAATGACTTTCTATTTTAGTTGCTTCCTTCCAAGTAAAACCATCTTGATCATAACCTATATCTTTGATGCATCCCCTAACTTTTTCAATTAGATCATCCTTTTTAATTTCTGGACCTCTAACCTCCCCAGCTAAAATAACCTTATTAGTTGTTGTGAGAGTTTCGCAAGCAACTCTAGAATACGGATCTTTTGAGAGATAACTGTCAACAACCATATCGGAAATTCTATCTGAAACTTTATCAGGATGACCTTCAGAAACAGACTCACTTGTAAATAAGAAGTTTTTCAAATTACTCATTTCAAATCCTATTAAATGAAAAAGATAAAAAAATATACAATAAAATGATTAAACCAAATATTTTATTTCCAAACTTTGAAAAAATAGTTGGTTTTGTTTCTCTGACCTCTTCTAAATCAATAAAACCATTTTTTCCAAAATCAACTTGTTTTTCAATTATACCTAATGGATTTATTATAGCAGCAGTTCCATTATTAGCTGCCCGAACAAAATATTTTCCACTTTCAATACTTCTCAAAATACTATGCGCAAAGTGTTGTTTAGGTCCTATAGATTTACCAAACCAACCATCTTCAGATATGTTAATCAAATAATCAAAATTGTAATCTTTATAAAGTTTTCCTGAATAAATAACTTCGTAACAAATTAACGGTAATATTTTAAGAGAGAAACTATTTTTATTTAGATCTATTATTTTTCTTTCATCCCCTCTAGAATATGATTGATAATTATTAGTAATATTTTTCATTCCGATTTTTCTCATGAGATTTTCAAAAGGTAAAAACTCTCCAAAAGGAACTAAATTATTTTTATTATAATAATCTATTAGATTAAGTTGATTATCGTAGATTGAAAATGAATTATAAATTTTCAAACTCAAGTCATTATTTCGATTATTAATACCAAGACCTACTAGATGATTATTATTAAAATTATTTTCAAATAAATACTTGTAATTTATTAGTTGATTTTGAGAGACATCTGGAATCATACCCTCCGGCCACAAAAATAAAGTCTTTTTATTTAATTCTGGCTCGCTTATCTCAATTAAATCATTAATTATTGATGATGAGTCAACTTCATTGTAAAATCTATCTAAACTTATATTTGAACTTATTGCTCGAATAACAAAATTGTTTTTTTTTTTCTCAATATTATAAAATCTCTCAACTTGTGTGTTGCCATAAATATAAATAAAAATCGGTGAAATTAAAAAAATTATACAAACGATAATCTCCCTCATATCTTTTCTTAAAAAAAATAAAGCAGGGGTTATAAATATAGAAATACAAAAAATATTAAATCCGTAAGTACCTACAATTGAAATAATATTTAAAAACTTAATCTGATTTGAAAAACTAAAAATAATTAAATTCCAAGGAAAACCTGTTAAAATATGACCTCTTATGAATTCTGTAATTCCAAATAGTAATGCAAATAAAAAGAACAAACTTAAAATTTTTTTATTCCTAAAAAAACAAAAGAGATATGTTGCTAATCCATAGAAACATGCCAAGAATGATGGAATTAATAGGAAAGATATTGGAATTAAAATTTTAAAATCTGCATCAAATGTTAGGGATATATTAATCCAATAAAGATTTGTAATGAAATATCCAAAACCAAAAGACCAACCATAAATAAAAAAGTTTAATTTTTTTGATTCATTTTTTTGTTTTACTAAAAAATAAAAAAATAAACTAAAAGTTATAAAATTTATTAAAAAATAGTTAAAAGGGGGTAGACTAAAGGAGCTTAATATTCCTAGTAAAATTAAATATAAATATCTGGAATTAAATAAAGATTTCAATTTAATATAATTTAGATATTACCGATTTATATATTCTATCTTCTTCTTTAAGCATTCTCTTATAATCCTTATTTTTGATATGATCAAATTCTAATAAATGTAGAAAACCATGAATAAAAGTTTTAATTACTCTAATCTTAAAGGATTGAATATTCTTTACTTTTGGTTTGTTCATAAAATCATAACTAATAATTATATCCCCTAAATATGTAATTTTTTTAATCTTTCTTTTTTTATAAAATGGGAAAGATAATATATCAGTAGGTTTATTTTTTTTTCTAAACTTTTTATTTAATTCTTTAATTTTTTTGTTGTTAGAAAGCAATAGTGAAAAAAAAACTTTTTTATTCAAAAACCTATATTCTTTAGGAAACGATTTACAAATAGAATTAAAAAAAAATTCTTTTTTTATAATTCTTTTTGACCAAGTTGTTTCCTCAGAGAAAACATTAACTCTTATCATTATTGTTCGAATAAGCTTTAACTATTTTTGATACTAACGGATGTCTCACAACATCAGAGTGATCAAAATCAACCACTGCAATTTCATTTAGATGACTTAATATTTTTTTTGATCTATCTAAACCTGACATACTTTTATTCGGCAAATCAATTTGAGATGGATCACCATTTACAACTATTTTTGAATTTTCACCAATTCTTGTTAAGAACATTTTAATTTGAGTATCGGTTGCATTCTGAGCCTCATCTAAAATAGCAAATGAATTTTTTAGTGTCCTACCTCTCATAAATGCCAAAGGAGCAATCTCTATATCTCCAATCTCAATCATTCGCTGGATTTTTTCAAAATGAAAGAGGTCATAAAGAGAATCATATAATGGCCTTAAATAGGGATCCACTTTCTCTTTCATGTCTCCTGGCAAGAAACCAAGTCTTTCACCTGCTTCCACAGCTGGTCTTGATAAAATAATTCGTTCAATCTTTTTTTCTAGTAGCATAGTTAAACCGACTGCAACTGCTAAAAAGGTCTTGCCGGTCCCTGCGGGTCCAGCTGAAATTATTATATCACTTTGTCTTAAAGCTCTCACATAATCTTTTTGCTTTTCAGATCTTGGTATAATAGATTTTTTTGGAGTTTTAATTATATCAGTAATATTATTATTCTTAACTTTTTCGTTTATCATGAATTTATCCACAGACGAAAGTATATCTTTATTCTCAATATTGCCATTATTAATGAACTGATTTACTAAAAACTGAATAGCATTTTTAATAATCTCATTTTTTCTAGGGTCAGATTTAATAAGAATTGAGTTACCTCTTGAATAAAGGCTCGAGTTAGTTATCTTTTCTAATTCTTTTAAATTTTTATTAAACTCACCAGCTACACCCATTAATAAATCGTTGTCATGAAAGATTACACTCAGAGAATTATTATCTGAATAAACAAATTTGATAGACGATTTAATATTTTTTTTTGTAAGAGTATTCAACTACTATGCCACTTTCTGATTTAAGTTGTAAACAATCTTTCCAAATAATGAATTTCTATTACTATTTGTGATCCTAACAGGTAAAATTTTTCCTATATTTTTTTTATCACCCTCAAATATTACTGATGTCATATATTCTGATCTCCCGAATAATTTTGATTTATCCTCTGTTTGATTCTCTACAAGAACATTGATTGTTTTGTTTTCAAAAGATTTATTCTTCTGGGTTTGTATATTAGATAGTTCTTTTTGGACTTTTTCTAGCCTCTTTAAAGAAATATTTTTATCAATCATTTTTAAGTTTTCTGCCACAGTCCCTGGTCTTGGGCTGAATATGAAGGAATATGAATTTATAAATTTAATTTCTTTGATTAAATGAAGAGTATTATTGAAATCCTTCTCAGTTTCGCCCGGGTAGGCAATTATAAAATCACTTGAAAATTCAATCAAAGAATTAATCTTTTTTAATTTTTCAAAAATATCAATATACTCCTTTATAGAATGTCTTCTATTCATCAAATTTAGAACATTATCTGATCCGCTTTGCACAGGGAGATGGATTAACGGCATTATTTTCTTTGAATCTTTATAAACATTAATTAAATCATCTGTCATGTCTCTAGGATGTGAAGTCATGTATCTTATTCGGTGTATTTGACTAATTTTTTCAATTTCAAATATAAGATCTGATAATTTTAAACCTTCATTGTTATAAGCGTTTACATTTTGTCCTAACAAAACTAACTCCCTTGCTCCTTGATCAGCTAAAATTTTTGCCTCATCAACAATTTGTTTGAAAGGTCTTGAATATTCTGGACCTCTTGTAAAAGGAACAACGCAAAAATGACAAAACTTATCACAACCTTCTTGGATAGTTAAAAAAGCAGAGGATTTACATGAGCTATTCTTTATTCTACTCAAATATTCAAATTTGCTAACAGCATCAAATTCTGTCTCCTCAACTTTTTGATTATTAGTATAATTCAAAATAATGTTATTAATTTTGTGATATGCTTGAGGACCAATTACTAGGTCAATAAAGGGTTCTCTTTTTAACATTTCTTCATTCTCAGCTTGAGCAACACAACCAGTAATAATAACTAAAGGTTTTTTTTTTGATCTAAAAATTTTTTTAACCCTACCAATCTCGTGATACACTTTTTCTTTAGCCTTATCTCTTATATGGCAAGTATTTAATAGATAGCAATTTGCTTCTTCATATCGATCTGTTTTAGTATATCCAATTTTTTTTACACTGTCGTAAATACGATTCGTATCATATTCATTCATTTGACAACCGAAGGTTTTTATAAAAATTTTTTGATACATTCTATTGAGGTTTTTTCTTAACCCCGTAGAGTTCTAACTTATGGTCGACTAAAGTATAACCATGTTTTTCTGCAATTTTTTTTTGAAGTTTCTCAATTTCCTCATCAACAAATTCTATTATTTCACCACTTTTGATATCTATTAAATGATTATGATCGTCATTAATTTCATATCTGGCTTTACCAGCTTTAAAATCATGCTTTACAAGGATTCCTGCTTCCTCGAAAAGTTTTACTGTCCTATAAACAGTCGCAATACTAATTTTTGGATCAATCTTTGAAACTCTATTATATAATTCATCAACATCAGGATGATCTGACTCACCATACGCCTCTTTGGACTCAGAGATTACTTTTGCAATAACTTTTCTTTGCTCAGTAAGCTTAACACCTTTTGATATACATTTTTGTTCTACAGTATCTGACATATCTAATTTTAACTTATATAAATAGGTTTAATCAAATTTTTTTTAACAGCAAATTTATCGCATAGATTGGGAACATTTTCATACTTGATATTATTCTCACCCTGAAAATCTTTGAAACTGAAGCAATAATAGTCAATATTTTGACTCAAATTTAAAGCTTTAGCGACTGATAATGAGTTTCTAATACTTCCGAAACTTCCAGGACCTCTATTAATATACAGAGAAGATAAATCTTTAATTTCTAAATTTTTTGACTTGAGGAAGTCATTTATTAAAACAATTAATTTTTCATAATTAGTTTTACTATTCTCATGAGTAACACTATAAACGGTATCAATACCAATGATCATAAAAAAAATATTTTCATTTGCAGCATCAATAATAAGTTTTTTCATATTTATAACATTTCCTACAAACAATCTTAAAGCAGATAACGAAGATAGTAAATATTATTCAAATGATGAGGGTATTGTATCAATTATGTACCATCGTTTCAATGAGTCAAAATACCCATCGACTAATATTCAAATGGAAATTTTTAAAGAGCACACAAAACTTATTAAAGTCTCAAATTATGATTTTTATAATCCAAAAAATTTTGAGAAAGATTTTTATAAATCAAAAAAACAAAAAAAAATTCTCATTACTATTGATGATGCTTTCGAATCTTTCTATTCACATGCATGGCCTCATTTAAAAGAAAATAAGATTCCTTTCATCCTATTTGTTTCGACTGAGCCAGTTGGAAATAACGGTTATATGTCGTGGGATCAAATTAGAGATATAGACAAATATGAATTTGTTACAATAGGACATCATTCGCATACACATGATTATTTGATAGAAAAAAGTATCGAAGAATTCATCAATGATACAAAAAAAGCTAATGAAATATTTTTAAAAGAACTAGGATATATACCACCATTATTTTCTTATCCTTTTGGTGAATACTCAAAATTGATGAAAGATTATATTTCAAAAAATTTTAGCCTGGCATTTGGGCAGCACTCGGGTGTAATTGATATAAATAAAGAAAAATTTGAACTACCAAGATTTCCTATTAACGAAAATTATGGTGAGATTGAGAGATTCAAATCAATAATAAATTCATTTCCTTTAGAGTATAAAAAATTAGAACCAGAAAATAAAGAACTTGAAATACAAAATAATCCTCCAGAATTTCAAGTTGAATTTTTCGATGGACAAAAAAATCTCGAAAAAATTAATTGTTATTCTAACGAGGGAGATGTTTGGGAAAGATCAGATACTTCAATTTCTAATAATATTCTTAAAATTAAATTTAGAGAAAAGTTTTTGCCTAGAAGAGGAAGAATTAATTGTTCATTAAATGATAATGGAAAATGGCGTTGGTTTGGCACACAATTTTTTATTAAAAAAGATTAAATTAAACTTTCAAGATCTATACTTGAGGGTAGCAGCTTAGCATCGTCAAAATCTTTTAAATTATTTTGTTTGATAATTTTTTGTAAAACAACAACATACTCATCCCCTGTCTCAGCGTATTCATCCAGGTATTCAACTAAAACTAAACTGTCTAAGGGTTTTGATTGATCTCTTAATTGAGCTCTTGCTTGTCTGAATTCTTTGTAAGAAGAATGCGTATTTAAATTTCTTTGATAAGCTCTTACAGAAGCTTGGAGAACATTAAATCTCATTACCTTATGCCCTTGATCTTTATCTGCATCTTTAGGTTTCAAACCTTCTCCAGACCATGTCCATTGTCCAAACAGTGCATTTCCCTCTTGCGCAAATCTCGATGTTCCCCATCCGGTTTCTTTTGCTGCTTGAGCTAAGGCCAATGAAACTGGTATTTCATCCATTCTTATTTTTAAAATTGAAAGATCCTTTGAAGGAATTCCATATTGTTTGTATTTTTTATCCAACCATTTTTTTTCTAAACTTGAGTTATTACTTTTGTTAATTATGCTAAAAAGTCTTTTTCTGTCAATTTTAATGTTATTATTTTCTTTTAAGATTAAGGGTAACACAATTTGTATGAAAAATTCTTTTCTTTTTTTTGTACTTTCAATCATTTTAATTTCATTGGGAAGCAAAGTTAAAGCTACCGGTTTAACTAATTTTTTTTCTCTAACGTCTTTTAAAGAGTAATTCGTATCCTCAAATAATTGTTTTATAGTTGATGCGTTTAACCTTACAGTATCTGTCTCCAATTCGTTCAAACTAAAAATGTCTACTAATAAATCTTTTTCATTTAATATCTGATTATCTTTATCAATACTATCTTGGTTTTTTAATGTGTAAGCTAAAACTTTCTTAGAGTTATTTTGAAAAGTTATATTTTCCTTATCTGCAAAATTTATCATTATGGGCGCTGAATAAAAAAAGAAAATTACTAAAACTGCACTTACAAGAACTCTTGGGATTGAACCAAGATCTCTTTGATCAAAAAATTTTAATAACTTAATATTATTTTTAAACACTCTTTTTTTCATAAACTAAATTGCTTCTACCTCTTTAACCTCAGGTATGTAGTGACACAGTAAATTTTGAACTCCCTGCTTAAGAGTCATAGTAGAACTTTGACATCCAGAGCAACTGCCTTGAAGCTGAACTTTTACGACACCATTTTTAAACTCCTTAAATTTTATATCGCCACCATCTTTAGCAACTGCGGGTTTAATTTTTTGCTCTAATATTCTTACAATTTTTTTCTCTATTTCCTTTAAATCTGGATTTTCTTGATTTGAAACTTTATCAATTACACAATCGTTTCCATTTGAATAAAAATCATTAATTAACGAAATAACTATATGTTTAATTTCATCCCAAGAAACATCTTCATATTTATTTATCGAAATAAAATCTTTCCCTAAAAAAATTCCCTCTACTCCGTTAACACCAAGTAAATTTTTAACTAACTCATTATCAGAGTCGTCTTCTTTTGTAACTTCAACAGATCCAAAATTTGATACCGGTTTACCTGGCAAAAATTTTAATGAGTTTGGGTTTGGTGTTATTTCAGTTTGAACAAACATAATTTATATATAGTCATTAATTATCAAATTGAAACTTGTTAATAAAAATTATTCTAAAAACCCACAATTTCGTGAATTTTTTTAATCTTTTTAGATGCTATAGTATTTGCTCTTTTACAACCCTCAGAAAGTATTTGATCGAGAAATTTTTCCTCTTTTAATAATTTTTTAATTTCTATTGATATAGGATTGATTTTATCAACCAAAACTTGTGATAAGTTTTCCTTGAAATCTGAAAAATTTTTTCCTGAAAATTTTTCTAAAGATTTCTCTAATTTCAAATCGGTCAAACTTGAATAAATACTAATTAAATTTTTTGCCTCTGGTCTTTTTTCTAATTCATCTAAAGTTGATGGCATCGGCAATGTATCTGTCTTGGCCTTCTTTATTTTATTAACAATCTGATCTTTTTCATCAGTCAAGTTTATTCTACTCAAGTCTGATGGTTCTGATTTACTCATTTTCTTGTTACCATCTTTAAGACTCATAATTCTTGAAAACTCTTTAGTAATTAAAGGCTCCGGAGGTAAAAAAAAATTATCTACTTTAAACTCATTATTAAATTTTTGCGCGATATCTCTACAAAGTTCTAAGTGTTGTTTTTGATCATCTCCAACTGGCACGTGAGTGGAGTCATATAAGAGTATATCTGCAGCCATCAGTACTGGATAAGAGTATAGCCCAACACTTGCTTTTTCTTTATCTTTTCCAGCTTTTTCTTTAAATTGTGTCATTCTGTTCAACCAACCCATCCTTGCAATACAACTTAATATCCATGCAGCTTCAGAATGAGCGCTAACTTTTGATTGATTAAAAATAATACTTTTTTTTGGATCAATTCCACTAGCTATGAAAGTTGCAACAGTTTCACGGATATTATTTCTTAATTCAATTGGGTCTTGATGAATTGTAATTGCGTGTAAATCAACAACACAGAATATGCACTCATTTTCCACATTATCATTCAAATGAACAAAATTTTTGATGGCTCCTAAATAATTTCCTAAATGAAGATTGCCTGTTGGTTGAACACCTGAAAATATTTTTTTTTTCATAAACTAATATTTTAATTGAAGATCTCTATAATTAACAGTCTTGATCAAAAATGACACTATTAAATATAAAACAAGAGCCAATAAAACAGAAAAAATCAAATAAATTGATTTAAAATGATAATCATAAATAAGTTGATTTTCAAAAAATGAAATTAGGTAATTAAAAAATATACCCATTATTATTGATGATAAAGAAATTTTTAAAAATTTCATAAAGAAAGATTTATTGAATTGAAATAAATCTTTATTTCTTAAATAAATGAATAGTACAACTGAATTAAACCAGGATGAAATCGTAGTTGCAATAGGTATAATTATAAAACCAACATTTTTAAAATAATAAACACTGATAAAAATATTGAGTATGACAGATGCTAAGGAAATATAAAATGGAGTTTTTGTATCATTGTTCGCAAAGAAAAAAGTGGAAAAAACTTTTATTAAAGCAAAAGCTGGGAGACCCAACCCAAAATAATAAAGTGCTTTAGCAGAATTAGATACGGAAAGTTCATCGAAGGAGCCATAACCAAATAATGAAGAAATAATTTCTTCTGAACCTAAAAATAATGCTACTGAGGCAGGTAAACTCAGAAACATACTAAATTCCAACGCTTTATTTTGTATTTGTAAAATTTTATTTTTTTTCTTTAAATAAACATGCTTTGACAATTGAGGTAAGACAACAACGCCAATTGCAATACCAGCTATTGCCAAATTAATTTGATAAATTCTATCTGCGTAATACAAATATGATACTGCACTTGCCTGAAAAGATGCAATAATTGTACCAACCAAAATATTTATTTGTGTTACGCCTGATGAGAAAATACTTGGTAGAAGTTTTTTAAAAAAAGTTTTAACTCTTTTATTAAAACTAAATTTAAAGCTAAAACTAAAAGTGTAATACTTTCGAACAAAATTATATAAAAAAACTAGTTGCAATAAACCAGCGAGCGATACTCCATAAGAAAGATAATAAACAAGATTATCATTTAAATATTTACTAAAAAATAAAATCCCAATTAAAATCAAATTTAGAATTATTGGAGCTGCTGATGCTGCTGCAAATTTGTTATAAGAATTTAAAATTGCCCCAAAGAAAGACGATAAGCACACAAGCATTAAAAAGGGTAAGGTTATCCTTGTTAAATCTATTGCTAATTCAATTTTATCAGGATCATCAACAAATCCTGGTGCAATCAAGCTTACAAATGCAGGCATGAATAATTCAATTACTAAAACTAAAAATAACAGGCCACAAAATAATAAATTAAAAATTTCATTAGCAAATTTATTTGATTTTGATTTACTTTTTAATAATTCTGATGTGTAGCTTGGCACAAAGGCAGCATTAAAAGTACCCTCTGCAAATAATCTTCTAAATGTATTTGGAATTCTGAAAGCAACAAAAAAAGCATCAGCAACAAAACCAGTTCCAAGAAATATTGCAATTAAAACATCTCTCAAATAACCAAGTAATCTGCTGATTATGGTATAAAAACCAAAAGTCCCTGTTGACTTAACTAA
>MDTA01047717.1_pt1 | contig 14251 bp, 9 predicted proteins | sample 811151 | NCBI WGS metagenome assembly MDTA01 (sample SAMN05326648, study PRJNA326480) | marine metagenome | isolation source: seawater | place: Indian Ocean: South | collected 2010 | reverse complement strand
TGGGGGTCGCCTTCCGCATGCCATCTTTAAACGCAAGTATTGCAGCCATCTTGAAAGCATTCTCATTTGAATCAACATCATGGTAAGACCCATCAAACAGGGTAACTTTGACATCAACTACTGGATATCCTGCTAAAACTCCCCCGCTCATTGCCTCCTCTAATCCCTTATTCACAGCGGGAATAAACTCGCGAGGAACGACTCCCCCTTTAATCGCGTCGACGAACTCAAAGCCATCGCCTTGCGTTTGAGGTTCCATTTTCAACCAAACATGCCCATATTGCCCTCTTCCTCCCGACTGTTTTACAAATTTGCCCTCGATTTCAATAGGAGCCTTAATTGCCTCACGATATGCAACCTGAGGTTTTCCAACATTTGCGTCTACGCTAAACTCTCGCTTCATTCTGTCGACGAGTATCTCCAAGTGAAGCTCCCCCATACCCGAAATGATTGTTTGCCCAGACTCCTCGTCAGTCCTTACTCTGAAAGAAGGATCTTCCTGAGCTAAACGACCTAGCGCTATTCCCATCTTTTCTTGGTCAGCTTTAGTCTTTGGTTCAACCGCCTGCGAGATAACTGGCTCGGGAAATATCATTTTTTCCAAAATTATTGTCTTGTTTGGGTCACACAAAGTATCACCTGTAGTCGCTTCTTTTAGACCTACAGCGGCCGCTATATCCCCAGCACGAACCTCTTTAAGCTCTTCACGGTTATTTGCATGCATTTGAAGTATTCTTCCGATTCTTTCCTTCTTACTCTTAACCGGGTTATAGATAAAGTCACCGGATTTAATCACACCGGAGTAAACACGAAAGAAAATTAACTGACCTACGTAAGGATCCGTCATTATCTTGAAGGCAAGGCCAGCAAAAGATTCGTCGTCAGATGCATCTCTTTTTGATTCATCACCTGATTCTAGGACACCCTGGACTGGCGGAATATCAGTGGGAGATGGTAGGTAGTCAATCACTGCATCAAGCATTGCTTGGACACCCTTGTTTTTAAAAGCAGTACCGCAGAACATAGGTACAATCTCAGACTCGATCGTTCGTTGCCTAATCCCTTGCTTAATTTCGCTCGCCTCTAAATCACCATCTTCTAGATATTTATCCATAAGTGGTTCAGAAGATTCTGCTGCTGCCTCTATCATTTTTTCACGCCATTCATTCGCCTGATCAGTTAATTCTACCGGAATATCTTTCTCTTCAAACTTTACACCCCTTGTATTTTCGTCACAATATATGGCCTTCATTTTTACAAGATCGACTATACCTTTGAAATCATCCTCTGAACCTATGGGAATCTGCATAGGCACCGGGTTTGCTTTCAGTCTTGTCTTCATTTGCTCAAAAACTTTGAAAAAGTCCGACCCTTGGCGATCCATTTTGTTAACAAAGGCGAGACGAGGGACTTTATATTTGTTAGCTTGTCTCCAAACCGTTTCAGACTGAGGCTGGACTCCCCCCACCGCGCAGTAAACCATGCAAGCCCCGTCCAGAACCCGCATAGATCGCTCGACCTCAATTGTAAAATCAACGTGTCCGGGCGTATCAATAATATTGATTCTATGCTCCGGTAATGTACCATCCATGCCTTTCCAGAAACACGTAGTGGCGGCCGAAGTTATGGTAATTCCCCTCTCTCTCTCTTGATCCATCCAATCCATCGCAGCTGCACCATCGTGTACTTCGCCTATTTTGTGCGACACACCGGTATAAAACAATATCCTCTCGGTTGTGGTGGTCTTACCAGCATCAATGTGGGCACTGATACCTATGTTTCTATACCGATCGATTGGAGTTGATCTAGACATTTGTGTACTTTCGTCGATTTGGAAAAATTGTTTTAGTCTCCACTTTGCTTTCTCACTTAAAACCGAAAATGGGAGAATGCCTTATTGGACTCTGCCATCCTGTGCACCTCTTCTTTTTTCTTGACCGCTCCGCCTCTACCCTCAGCAGCCTCTTGTAGTTCACCAGACAGTCTAACCGCCATTGACTTTTCACCCCGTTTCCTAGCGGAGTCCCTAAGCCATCGCATCGCTAATGCCGTTCGTCTCATGGGTCGAACCTCGACTGGAACTTGATAGTTAGCCCCACCGACCCGGCGAGATTTAACTTCTACTACCGGCTTTGCGTTTTGAAGTGCTTGATTAAAAATTTCCAGCGCATCCTTCCCGCCTTTTTTTTCAATTTGCTCCAAAGCGCCGTACACTATCCTCTCAGCCACGGATTTTTTCCCCCCCGTCATCACCACATTCATAAATTTAGCTATATCTTGGTTATGATATTTAGGGTCTGGCAGGATGTGTCGTTTCGGAACCTCTCTTCGTCTTGGCATTTTATGTCCTTATAACTCTCTTAACCGCCTGAAGACGATTTTTTTGCACCGTACTTGGATCTAGATTTTTTTCGATCCTTTACCCCTTGTGTATCCAGACTTCCCCTAACAACGTGATAGCGGACGCCGGGCAAATCTTTAACCCTCCCGCCACGTATAAGCACGACTGAGTGTTCCTGCAGGTTGTGGCCCTCACCTCCGATGTAGGAGATAACCTCGAAACCGTTGACTAAACGCACCTTCGCCACTTTTCTAAGGGCAGAATTCGGCTTTTTGGGGGTTGTAGTATACACCCTTGTACAAACTCCGCGTTTGGCAGGAGAACCAGACAATGCTGGCACCTTACTTTTAACTATGGGGCGGATACGTCCCCGTCTAACTAATTGGTTAATTGTTGGCATTAATTTATCTCTCTATCTTTAGTTTCTGGTGAGCAAATATTACCGTGATCTCTAACCGAGAACGAAACTTATGACCCCACAAAAAGAGGCGAAAGTCTATAGTTCACAGGCGCAAGTGTCAAGCAACTTGCTGACCATCTACCTCCTCTCCGGGTTTTTCTGAAGACACGTTTGTTTCAGCCTCCGAAAAAACAACGTCCTCATCTTCGCTCATCGCGGTATTTGGGATTTGATTTTTACGGTTACGGTGATGCGCGAGTCCAGTTCCTGCCGGTATAAGCCGACCCACAATAACGTTTTCCTTAAGACCTCTTAAATGATCTTTTTTACCCATAATCGCAGCCTCAGTTAGGACCCTAGTTGTCTCTTGAAACGATGCGGCTGAAATAAAGGAGTCCGTTGAAAGCGAAGCCTTTGTAATTCCTAGTAATATTGGTTGAAAAGTTGCTGGCTCTTTTCCGTCTTGGACCAACTCATCATTTATTTCGAGAACTTCCGATCGTTCTACCTGCTCCCCGGGAATAAAACCCGAGTCACCAGACTCCTCTATTTCGACCCTGCGCAACATTTGGCGAACTATAACCTCAATATGTTTGTCGTTTATTTTAACTCCTTGCAAACGATAAACGTCCTGTACTTCGTCAATGATGTACTTGGCCAATGCTTTCTCACCTTTCACTCGAACTATTTCGTGGGGGTCTTGTGGCCCGTCAACAATCATATCTCCCTTACTAATTTGTTGCCCATCGTGAACTAAAATCTGCTTATCCTTCGGAATGAGAAAAGAGTGCTCCTGTTCCAAACCGTCGTCTGTCCTTTCGGTAATGATAAGCCGTTGCTTGCCTTTAGTGTCCTTTCCATAAGATGCCCGACCAGTTACCGCAGCGAGCACGCCAGCATCTTTAGGAGAACGTGCTTCGAATAGCTCGGCCACCCTCGGTAAACCACCTGTTATATCTCTGGTCTTAGAAGATTCTTGAGGAATTCTAGCTAAAACCTCACCAACTCCTACTCTTTGTCCATCCTTGACAGTTATAACTGCATTAACCGGGAAAGTGTAGTTAACAGGCTTATCTGTTCCAGCAATTTTTAATTCGCCCTCTTCTCCAACTAATTTTACGCTGGGCCGCTGCCCTTTTGCCGACGACCCAGTACCGCTTTTAGGGTCGATAACCACCAGTGTCGCCAATCCTGTAACATCATCGATTTTGCGAGTGACAGTTACCCCATCTTCAACATTCTCGAATTTTGCCGTCCCACCATATTCTGTAATTATTGGTCTGGTATGTGGATCCCACTCGGCTAAAACCACGCCACCTTTTATAGAATCCCCATCTCGGAACTTCATCACCGCTCCATAAGGTATCTTGTGCCGCTCCCTTTCTCTACCAGCTTCGTCAATTATGGCAACCTCTCCTGAACGAGATATAGTAACCAAATCCTTATTTTCGTTCGTGACATATCTCATTTGTTCCGAGAATCTTATACTACCATTGGACTTGGCCGCCACCTGACTACTGACGGCAGTCCTAGAGGCTGCTCCACCAATATGGAAAGTCCTCATGGTCAATTGCGTTCCCGGTTCACCAATAGATTGTGCAGCGATCACACCAACTGATTCACCTGCATTAACTAGGGTCCCTCGTCCGAGATCTCTACCGTAGCACTTAGCACACAGCCCAAATCTGGTTTCACAAGTGAGTGGCGTACGAACCTTAACCTCATCAATCCCAAGAGCTTCAATTTCGTCAACCTTGTCCTCTACTAATAACTCCCCACGACTAATTAAAGCCTCTCCGGTATCCGGATTAATGATATCCTCAGCAGCGGTTCTACCGAGAATTCTGTCTCTAAGTGGCTCAATCACCTCGCCCCCCTCAATGAGAGCTTTTTGAAGAAATCCGTCCGTTGTACCGCAATCATCCTCCACTACAACCAAGTCTTGGGTGACGTCTACCAATCTTCGGGTCAAATAACCAGAGTTGGCTGTCTTAAGTGCCGTATCCGCCAAACCTTTCCGCGCTCCATGGGTGGAAATAAAGTACTGGAGAACATTTAAACCCTCTCTAAAATTTGCTGTAATAGGAGTTTCAATAATAGAACCATCGGGTTTAGCCATTAAGCCCCTCATGCCAGCGAGCTGGCGAATTTGCGCTGCGGAACCTCTAGCACCAGAATCCGCCATCATGTAAACCGAATTGAAACTTTCTTGCATTAAACTCCTACCATTTTTGTCTTTCCTTGCAACCATTGATTCCGACGAGCCGTCCCAAGTTTCTACGACCTCCGTTCCTAACCCGTCCATCATTGCTTTAGCTACGCTATCACCGGCCTTACCCCAAATATCAACTACTTTGTTATACCTCTCCCCCTGCGTGACGAGGCCAGAGGTGTATTGATCCTCGATATCTTTAACTTCTTTCTCCGCTTCCGAGATAATTTCAGATTTTTTTACAGGAATTTCCATATCAACAACCGCGAAAGACAAACCAGCTCGAGTTGCTGTAGTAAAACCTGTGTACATTAATTTGTCCGCGAATATTACAGTCTTCCTAAGACCGCATTTACGAAAAGACGCATTAATAAGATTAGAAATTTCTTTTTTCTTGAGAGGTTTATTTATTAATGAAAATGGCAACCCATCAGGCAAAATTTCAGATAGCAAAGCCCGCCCAACGGTGGTTTCAATAATTTCTGTTGTTTTTTCTTTTTTACTCTCTAAATTTGGATTAACTCTTTGAGATTCCATTCTAAGGAAGCACTTTGCTTGCAAATCCACTTTATTTTCACTGGAACTTTCATATGCCCGCTTCACCTCGGATACGTCTGCAAAAATTTTCGGTCTTTCCTCGGTACTCTCGCCGCGAGCCCCCACTTTTTCCCTGCTCATGTAATAAAGACCCAAAACTATATCCTGCGACGGAACAATTATAGGCTCTCCATTGGAGGGGGAGAGTATGTTATTCGAAGCAAGCATCAAAGTCCGCGCCTCCATCTGCGCTTCAAGAGACAAGGGCACATGAACCGCCATTTGGTCACCATCGAAATCAGCGTTAAATGCGGCACAAACCAAAGGATGTAATTGTATAGCCTTACCTTCGATTAGAACCGGCTCAAATCCCTGGATGCCCAACCGATGCAATGTAGGAGCTCTGTTCAAAAGAACCGGGTGCTCGCGAATAACATCTTCCAAGATATCCCAAACCTCAGGAACTTCTTGTTCGACCAACCTCTTAGCAGCCTTTATGGTGGTTGCCAACCCGAGAAGCTCTAGTTTGTTGAAAATAAAAGGCTTAAACAGCTCCAGAGCCATTTTTTTTGGCAAACCGCACTGTTGAAGCTTCAACTGAGGTCCGACAACGATCACCGATCTGCCGGAGTAATCAACCCGTTTTCCAAGCAAGTTTTGTCTGAACCGCCCCGCTTTTCCTTTGATCATGTCCGCCAACGACTTGAGTGGCCTTTTGTTGGCGCCGGTCATCGCTTTTCCCCTTCTACCGTTATCAAGTAGAGAGTCCACAGATTCCTGCAACATCCTTTTCTCATTTCTAACAATTATCTCAGGCGCCTTTAACTCAAGCAACCTTTTCAGGCGGTTGTTTCGATTGATCACGCGCCTATATAAATCGTTCAGATCTGATGTTGCGAATCTGCCGCCATCCAAAGGCACTAAGGGCCTCAGCTCAGGAGGCAACACAGGTAGAACCTCCATAATCATCCAATCTTGGCGTATACCTGATTTCTCAAAAGCCTCTAAAACCTTCAATCGCTTGGCAACCTTCTTTTTTTTGGTCTCCGATTCGGTCTCAGCTAATTCTGACCGTAAAGTTTCGATTTCTTGGGAAAGATCAAGTTTTCTGAGCAGTTCTCTTATACCTTCTGCACCCATGAGAGCATCGAACTCGTCTCCATACTCTTCGCGCTTCTCTAAGTAACCATCCTCTGAAAGAAGAGTTCGAGCTTCCAGCGGAGTAAGACCGGGATCAGTTATCACATAAGCTTCAAAATAAAGCACCCTCTCAATATCTCTTAACGTCATGTCAAGAACCATTCCTAAGCGAGACGGGAGAGACTTTAGAAACCATATGTGAGCGACAGGAGATGCTAACTCTATGTGCCCCATGCGCTCCCTTCTGACCTTCGATAAGGTTACCTCTACACCACATTTTTCGCAGATTACCCCCCTATGCTTAAGTCGCTTATATTTTCCACAAAGACATTCATAATCTTTCACAGGACCAAAGATTTTTGCACAAAACAATCCATCTCTTTCCGGCTTAAATGTCCGGTAATTAATGGTTTCAGGTTTTTTGACTTCACCATAAGACCATGAACGAATCTTCTCAGGAGATGCTAATCCAATACGAATAGCATCAAACTCTTCCTCTTGCGTTGTTTGCTTGAATAAATCGAGCAATGCCTTCATTCTCGACTCCTTAAAAAAAACTTTTTAAAAAAAAGCAACTCCAAATGTTTTATGAGTTACCTGCGCTCTAAATCAATATCAATAGCTAAAGATCTAATTTCTTTCACTAACACATTAAACGACTCTGGCATACCTGCATCAATTTTATGCTCACCTTTAACAATATTCTCATATACCTTTGTTCTACCCGAAACATCGTCAGATTTTACTGTCAACATTTCTTGTAAGGTGTACGAGCCTCCGTAGGCCTCCAAAGCCCAAACCTCCATTTCGCCAAATCTTTGTCCGCCAAATTGTGCCTTACCTCCCAAGGGTTGCTGAGTAACGAGAGAGTAAGGACCTGTGGATCGGGCATGCATTTTATCATCCACAAGGTGATGAAGTTTTAGAATATGCTTGTAACCAATTGTTACAGGTCGATCAAACTTTTCCCCAGTTCTACCATCGAACAATACTACTTGCCCAGTTTTGCTCAACCCTGCGAGCTCTAACATACTTCGAATATCATTTTCGTTTGCTCCATCAAAAACTGGCGTAGCAAAGGGGACTCCTTCTCGAAGATTTTCAGCAAGTTCCAATATGTCTTTATCCTCAAAATCATTGAATCTCTCTGTTTTACCACACGAGTTATAAATTGCAGTCAAGAAACTTTTAACCTCTGAAATACTTTTTTGTTGATCAATCATTCTGCCAATTTTATCGCCGAGCCCTTTAGCGGCCCACCCCAAATGCGTCTCTAATATTTGCCCAACATTCATCCGAGAGGGAACGCCCAATGGGTTTAGGACAATATCCACAGGAGTTCCATCCTCCTGATGAGGCATATCCTCCACGGGAACTATTTTGGATATAACCCCTTTATTACCATGCCTTCCCGCCATTTTGTCCCCTGGTTGTAACCGCCTCTTTACAGCAAGATAAACCTTGACCATTTTTTGAACACCAGGAGGCAATTCATCACCTGAGGTTAACTTCTTTCTCTTTTCCTCATATATCTGCGCAAATTTCAACTTCGCATCCTCCAAACCTTCTTTAAGCTTCTCAAGCTCTAGCGCAGCAGCATCAGATTCTAATCTGATATCCAATAAGTTGGCATTGTGGACCGAATCCAGATAACTTTCGTTGAGCACCTCCCCTTTTTTCAAACCGTTAGGACCTCCAAGAGCTGTTTTACTTTTTAGCAGCTTGCGCATTCTTTCGAAGGCGTCATTTTCAACGATACGTTGCTGGTCATCTAAATCCTTCTTGAAACTTTTAAGCTCATCATCAACGATAGCTTGCGCCCTTTTGTCTCTCTCAATACCCTCCCTTGTAAAAACTTGCACATCTATTATCGTTCCCGACATGCCGGAGGGAACACGTAAACTGGTATCTTTAACATCTGAGGCTTTTTCTCCAAAAATTGCCCTCAGTAATTTCTCCTCTGGGGTCAACTGTGTTTCCCCTTTAGGAGTAACTTTACCAACTAATACATCCCCAGCTTCAACCTCAGCACCGATATAAACAATGCCAGATTCGTCGAGTCGACCTAACTGGGCTTCCGACAAATTTGAGATGTCTCTAGATATATCTTCAGGTCCCAATTTTTTATCTCTCGACACAACTGTCAACTCTTCTATATGGATCGAAGTAAATCTATCCTCGGCAACCACCTTCTCCGAGATTAGTATCGAATCCTCAAAGTTATATCCGTTCCAAGGCATGAAGGCGACCAGAAGGTTCTGACCAAGAGCGAGCTCACCAAGATCTGTGGAAGCCCCGTCGGCTATGACATCATCCTTCAGAATTTTATCGCCAGGTTTAACGATCGGCCTTTGGTTAATATTGGTGTTTTGGTTCGACCGGGTGTACTTCACTAGATTATAAATATCTACTCCTACTTCTCCCGCCTCAGTTTCTTCATCATTCACTCTTACGACCACACGAGAAGCGTCAACATATTCGATAGATCCTCCTCTACGAGCAAGCACCGCAGTTCCCGAATCGACTGCAACGGTCCTTTCAATACCGGTCCCAACCAAGGCTTTCTCCGCTCTCAAGCACGGCACAGCTTGACGTTGCATATTCGAGCCCATTAATGCTCTGTTAGCGTCATCATGCTCTAAAAATGGTATGAGGCACGCCGCTACCGAAACTATCTGAGAAGGCGAGATGTCCATATACTCAATTCGCTCAGCTGGCATCATACTAAATTCATTTCGATACCTACACGACACTATGTCGTCAAGCAATTTACCGTTTTCATCAACTTTAACATTAGCCTGGGCAATCACGTACTGACTTTCATCCATGGCCGTAAGGGCCTGTGTGCCTTTTTGAACTACACCATCTTTCACCCTCCTATAAGGAGTCTCTAAAAACCCATGGCTATTGGTATGAGCATATAGCGCTAGTGAGTTTATCAAACCAATATTCGGCCCCTCCGGGGTTTCAATCGGACAAACCCGCCCGTAGTGTGTCGGGTGCACGTCTCTGACTTCAAAACCAGCCCTTTCTCGGGTTAAACCACCAGGACCAAGGGCAGACACTCTGCGCTTATGTGTTATTTCGGATAATGGATTAGTTTGATCCATAAATTGGGATAACTGGGAGGAGCCAAAAAATTCTCTAACGGCAGCAGATACTGGCTTGGAGTTTATAAGATCGTGCGGCATCAAATTATCTGACTCAGCTTGTGAGAGCCGCTCCCGAACAGCACGTTCAACACGAACCAGTCCGGCCCGAAACTGATTTTCTGCTAACTCCCCAACGGAGCGCACCCGCCTATTACCCAAATTATCGATGTCATCAATATCCCCTCGCCCATTGCGAAGTTCAATTAAAACTGCAATTACAGCCATTATGTCTTGGTTGGACAAAACGCCTCCAGCTTTCTTGTAGGAATTGTCAACAGAATCGTAAAACCTTCTCATCCATCCAGAATTTTTTTCATCACGCTGCTCGTATACTCGATGGTTAAACTTCATTCTGCCAACAGCCGAAAGCTCATATCTATCTTCAGAATAGAATAATGAATTAAATAAATTTTTTACTGAATCTTCGGTTGGAGGTTCTCCCGGTCTCATCATCCTGTAAATTGCCACTTGGGCTGATTGTTCATCAATTGAGTCATCTATTTTAAGAGAATTAGCAATGTATGCGCCTTGGTCTAAATCATTTACAAATAGTGTTTTTATCTGGGATATACCCAATTCTGAAAATTTATCGACCAACTCTTCGGTTAGAGTCGTATTCGCCGCAGCTAAAAGTTCTCCTGTTGACTCATCAATAACATCTATGGCCAAAGCTTTGTCGATAAGAAAATCTTTTTTTACCTCAACATTTTTTAATTGAGCATTTTTCATATCTCGAACGTGTTTTGCATTGATGCGCTTACCGGTCTCAACTATCAATTTACCCGCTTTACCTTTCACATCAAAACGCGCAATTTCACCCTGTAATCTCTCAGGTTGCAAATTTAGGTGTATTGAGCTTTTTTTAAATTCGAACGTATCGAAATCGTAAAATATTTCCAAAATCTCCTGCACACTAAGTCCAATAGCTTTTAACAATACTGTTACTGGTATTTTTCGGCGGCGATCAATTCTAAAATACATCAAGTCTTTAGCATCAAATTCAAAATCAAGCCAAGACCCACGGTAGGGAATTATCCGTGCATTGAAAAGCAACTTTCCAGAAGAGTGCGTTTTTCCTCTATCATGGTCGAAAAACACTCCGGGAGATCTATGAAGTTGTGATACGATAACTCGCTCGGTGCCATTAATAACGAAGGAGCCCGTATCAGTCATTAAAGGAATTTCCCCCATGTAAACTTCCTGCTCTTTTACTTCTTTAGGGGTAGGTTTGGATGCTTCTCTGTCCATCAGAACTAAACGCACCTTCGCACGAAGAGCCGCTGCATAAGTCAGGCCCCTCTGTTGACACTCTTTAACGTCGAATAAAGGTGATCCAAGTTCATAACTAACGTACTCCAATCTGGCATTTCCAGAATGACTCACAATCGGGAATACAGATTGAAACGCTTGTTCTAGTCCGACAGCCTCCCGGGATCCATTTACCGAATTCGGCTGTAAAAATCTGTTGTAAGACTGAATTTGTGTTGATAACAAATATGGAACCGGAAGGGCTCTTAATTGTTGGCCAAAACTTTTGCGAATACGCTTTTTTTCAGTGAAGTTATAAGGCATAAAATCTCCGCAATTATGCCCCCACGACAATACGCAGGAACACGGTTATTTCCGCGACTGGAAATATGAGCTTGGCGGTTGGCCACTACCAACCTCTAGCTGACGGCAAAAAATTCTACCCGACCAAACCTGATCCTTTGCAGCCGTGTCAAAGGATCGAAAAAAATTGATGTCTCAAAAAAATGCTAGAACCGATGTTACCATTTCTACTTAATTTCAGCGGAAGCTCCGGCTTCTTCAAGCTGTTTTTTAATATCTTCCGCTTCTTTTTTGTCGACCCCTTCCTTAACAGGTTTCGGGGCACCGTCAACCAGGTCTTTAGCCTCTTTCAGTCCGAGCGAAGTTACTGCCCTTACAACTTTAATGACTGAGACTTTTTTGTCTCCTGCAGCAGATAGCACAACATCGAATTCGGTTTTTTCTTCGGCAGCTCCTTCCGCAGCTGGGGCTGCGCCTCCAGCCGCTGCAACCGCTACCGGTGCAGCAGCAGCCGAAACTCCAAACTTCTCTTCCATTTGTTTGATTAACTCAGACAGCTCCAAAACGCTCATATTTGAGACAGCATCTAAAATATCTTCTTTCCCAACAGCCATATTTACTCTCCTAAAATTTCTCTCTGTTTAAACGAGCCTAAGCGGCTTTCTGTTTTTGATCTCGGATTGCTGCTAAGGTTCTGACGAAACTGCCAGGCACTTCTGCCAAAACACGAACCATTTTTGCTGACGGGGCTTGCAAGGTTCCCAAAAGTTTCGACAAAAGTTCCTCTCTGCTAGGCATCGTTGCAAGCTGCTTTACCTCCATAGGCAACATGACCTTGTTCGGCATTGCCGCTGCCTTGATGACCAGCTTCTCATTTTCTTTCGCATAGTCAATCAACACCTTCGCGACTGCAACCGGATCTATCGAAATTCCATATGCCAATGGCCCCTTCATGTGCTCGGACAAATCCTCAAAAGGTGTTCCCGAAACCGCTCGACGTGCCAAAGTATTTTTCAATACCCGGATAAAAACCCCTTGCTCGCGAGCTTTGTTCCGGAGGTCCGTCATACCCTGAACTTCAACACCCCTGTACTCCGCAAGCACAACAGCTCCGGCATCTTTGATTTTTTCGCTAATCTCTGACACCAGCTCCTGTTTCTGACCTAATCTAAGACTCAAAACTCAACCTCCAACTTTATTACAAAAAAGGCTTAAAAAAAATAAACCCCTACCTCTACAAAAATGCAGTGGCTGGAATAAAGTCCGAAATTTTTCGACTCCACCCTAGCTCACTATCTGCGTGGGAAACATCAACCACAGTTATTAAGCTTTTATCGCTCCCACGGTCTTTGACAGCGCTGTTGCAAGAAAACCAATTTCTCAATACAGAGCCCAAAGTTCATTACGAATTAGCCAAGTCCGCTTGATCTACCCTTACACTAACTCCCATCGTGCTCGAAACGGCGGCCTTCCTTAAATACATTCCCTTCGCTCCCGGAGGCTTAGCTTTTATAAGCGCGTCCATGAGAGCATGAAAATTATCTTTCAAAGCTTCCTCCGAAAAAGACGCGCGACCTATCGAGCACTGTATTATACCAGCTTTATCTGTCTTATACTGCACTTGACCACCCTTAGCTTTTTTTACAGCTTCCGCAACATCCGGAGTCACTGTCCCAACCTTGGGATTGGGCATCAGCCCCCTAGGACCTAAAATTTGCCCAAGTTGGCCTACAACCCGCATAGCATCAGGAGATGCTATGGCTAGATCAAAATCCATTTTTCCACCTTTCACTTCGGCGGCGAGATCCTCAAAACCAACGATATCTGCCCCCGCATCTTTCGCTTCAGTTGCTTTTTCCCCTTGAGCAAAAACTGCAACCTTAACTTCCTTTCCAGTACCCGATGGCAATACAACCGATCCTCGAACTAATTGATCTGACTTTTTTGCATCTATTCCTAAATTAACAGCAACATCAATAGATTCGTCAAATTTAGCCACGGCTGTCTTTTTTACGATGGCAAGTGCTTCGAACAAAGGATAAATTTTGCCTTTTTCAACAGCCGATAATTGACTTTTTCGTCGTTTTGAAACTAACCCCATTAGAGACCCTCCACTTCAATTCCCATACTTCTCGCACTGCCTGCTACAGTCCTCACCGCCGCTTCTACGCTAGCCGCGTTTAAATCAGCCATTTTTGCCTTTGCTATTTCTTCCAGCTGCGCCTTGGTTATCTTTCCTACTTTATCCATGTGAGGTCTTGCGCTCCCTTTATTAACCTTAACAGCTTTCTTTATTAGAACGCTCGCAGGAGGTGTTTTAACGATAAAAGAAAAGCTTTTATCTGAGAATGCAGTTATCACTACAGGAAGGGGCATGCCTGGCTCTTGGCTTTGTGTCTTTGCGTTGAACGCCTTGCAAAAATCCATTATGTTAAGCCCCCTTTGGCCAAGCGCCGGACCAACTGGGGGGCTTGGGTTTGCTTTACCAGCAGGAATTTGCAATTTTATAAGCCCAACAACCTTTTTAGCCACGTTATTTCTCCAATCCTAATTTCACAATTTTTTCTCTGTTTTGTATCCTATGCCTTTTCAACCTGGCTGAATTCCAACTCAACCGGAGTCGAACGACCAAAAATCGAGACAGACACTCTTATCTTACTTTTATCGTAGTTGACTTCTTCAACATTACCATGAAAATCAGCAAACGGACCCTCTTTGACCCGGACTGATTCTCCCACGTCAAACAACACTTTTGGTTTTGGTTTTTCAATACCATCTTTTATTTGCTGAACAATATTATCGACTTCATTCTGCGTAATAGGAGTTGGTTTGGTGGAAGTGCCGCCTATAAACCCGGTGACTTTTGGAGTGCTTTTTACAAGATGCCATGTATCATCGTTCATCTCCATTTCCACTAG
>MDTA01199846.1_pt1 | contig 14255 bp, 12 predicted proteins | sample 811151 | NCBI WGS metagenome assembly MDTA01 (sample SAMN05326648, study PRJNA326480) | marine metagenome | isolation source: seawater | place: Indian Ocean: South | collected 2010 | reverse complement strand
GATATACAAAGTATAAATTTAGTTTTTACCAAACCAATTAGACCTAATTTTAGCAATCAGTTCCTACCAATCTTATATTCAGATTTGTGGGGAGACTATTGGGGATATTTTTCATTTACAAGCAGAAGTCTAGATACTGGTAGAAATCAACTTTTAATTGGTGATTATTTAGCAAGGGTTAATATTGTTTCATTATTGCTATTGTCTTTTTTCTTATATTCAATTGTAAATTTCGTATTTGATTTTGTTAAGAATAAGATTGATTATAAAGATAGCTTTAATTTTTATATCTTCATATCAATAATTTTTTCTTTACTAGGTTATTTATGGTTCTTAATAAAATATCCCGAACTAAAAACTGGTGACACAATAAAAGCTACCTACATAATTCAAATGTTTCATTTAATAGTATTTATTTCAGCACAACAATTAATTAAAATTAAATATTTCAATCCCAAACTATATAAGTTGATTACTACGTCATTTATATTTTTATTCTTTCACAATTTATCAGCTATGTTGAGCCATTTTTAATGGAAGACTAAATAAAATAATTGGAGTAGTCTTTTATAAGAATGAAATATATTTTTAGTTTATTTCGGAAAAACTATGTACTAATACTCTTCTCTCCTATTATTTTCAATGCAGTTTTTAACTTATTTAATACTGATATTTTAAATAATGTTTTAAAAACTAAAAATTTAATACTTATTATATCTTTTACATTAGGTTGTTTTTTCTTCTTTTACTTATCGAAAATAATAAAAACTTTTTTGCAATTAGATTCGTTTTCACTATCTTTATCAATGTTTTTAGTTAGTTTTTTTGTTTTTGAATCTTTGTTTCTATTCATCACTAAAAACCTAAGTTTTGATATAACAATAGCAATTGTATCTACAATATGGATTTCAGTAATTTTGTTCAAAAGTAAAAACTATTTGGAAATTTTTAAACTGGCTTCAATATATATTATATGGAGATTTTTTAATCAATTCTTTCTCAACACTCTTAAAGATTTAAGTTATTATGTCGAACTAAACTCTGATGTGCCTGCTCAATGGATAGGTATTGTTGAGATGATATATAATAAAAATTATTTTTATGCATTCGAAAATAATTTAATTGAAGGCCAGGGTCTTTTACCAAGCTATATTCAAGCACTAATGCTTAAAATTGGATTTGGCTTAGAAAATTTTACATTTATACCGGTAACAATAAATCTTCTATTATTTTTTGGTATTTTGCTGATTATTGATTTACCTATAGATTCAAACAACAAATTAGTTTTAATATTTTCTTTTGTATTTTTAATCCTTAATAATAATTGGCTAAAATACCTGATGATAAACTCCCTAATGATAGAAGGAATTGTAAGCTTTCTATTTGGTGTATTCCTTTACAACCTAAAAGATAATCTTTACTCAAAAAAATTTAGCTCTCTTTTGTTTTTTTTATTCTTTGGTTCTCTAACACTAACTAAAAATTTTGTTTCATTACTTGCAATAGTTGTTGTAACAATATGCCTTCTATTTTTTAAGAGAAATAGATATGTACTTTTTGGACCAGGAGTATATGGACTTTACTTGCTATATCAGAAAATATATCTTTCCGGTTTACAAAATGTTGCTTACACAAGTGAAATTGACTTTAAAGACTTATTTTTTGATTTTTTATTTTTGAGGGATTTAAATATATCAAATATATCAAATATTTATAACCACTTTATAACTGATGTTCCTTCAACCTATCTTGTATTTTTATTTTTTATATTTACTTTTTTTAATTTTTTTAAAAATAATTTTGAATTTACACAAACGTTTATATTTGTTTTTATAATTATAAATTTTATTTTAGTGAATTTACTTTATGTCTCATATTGGAGAAATGTTGAATATGAATCTTCTTACCGTTACATCATGAACTGTTTTCACTTAATATTCATTTCAACAGGATTGAGTGTTTCAAGTTTTGATAAAAGAAAATAATTTAGAATATTTAATTATTTTTAAAAATATTAATAGACCATCTCTTAAATTTATTTTTTTTCCTTCACTAAATAATCGCCCATCATAACTAATTGGGACTTCAATAATTTTTTTATTCTTCTTTAAATATTTAGATAAAACTTCAACTTCAATAGCAAAGCCTTTTTCGTTTAATTTCAAACTTTGTAGTATGTCTTTCTCCAGCAGCCAATAGCAACTTGCAATGTCACTAACTTTATAAAAATTAACAAAAGAAAATAGAATTGTTAAATACTTATTTCCATAAAAAGTCCAGAAATACTTATTATTCCTTGTTTTATCACCAATGGTTCTTGATCCTAATATAAGAATCCCAGGGTTTTGAATAGCGAGATTAAACATCTCAGGTATATCCCTTGGAAAATACTCTAGATCAGCATCATGAACTATAACATGAGTTGTTTTTATTTTATCCAAAGCAGCTCTTACTGCATATCCTTTACCAGACTGGTTTTTTAACTTAATTAGACTTATATTGGCATATTTATTTGATAATTCTGAAGCAATTTCAACACTATCATCTGTCGATGCATCATCAACTAAAATAATCTCTTCAAATAAGTCAATTTCTAATAGCCTGTTTACAGATTTTTCCAAGAATTTTTCTTCGTTCAAGAAAGGGACGATTGCTGTAATTGATTTTCTCAAGTTATTTTGTACCTACGATTGATTTTTCAATGTAATCTATAATTTTTTGTGCAACATATTTCTGTTTTTTAAAAGTCAAATGAGGACCAATAGGAATATACAATCCATTTTTACCAATATATTCCGAGCTACCTAAATTCTCATTAATTGATCGATACTTTTTAGGTAGGGAATCCTGCATATGTAAAGGCCAAAAAAACTGCCGTGTTTGAATATTATTTTCATATAAATATTTCATTAATTTATCTCTATGATTTTCTTTTTTTAAAACTAGTCCATATACCCAATAGTGATTTTTAGATTCGTTAATCTTATGCAATGGTAATTGCAAAAAGTCAATATGGGATGAAAACAAATGGTTGTAAGCTTCTCCTTGTTTAATTTTTAAATTAATTGTTTTGTTTAGACTATTTATTTGGGAAATTCCAAGTGATGCTTGAATCCCACTTATCCTATAATTCCAAAAAAGATTTTCATGATTAAATCTATTTGGTTCTTTAAAGTCTAAATTAATAATTTGTTTCATAACATCATACAGTTGTGGAGAATCTGTAAGAACTGCTCCTCCCTCACCTGTTGTTATGTGTTTGTTTGCGTAAAAGCTAAGAGTAGAAACATCTCCAAATGTTCCGCATTTTTCTCTATTTTCATATTGTCCATGGGCTTCAGCAGTATCTTCAATTAATTTAAAATTATTATCTTTACAAAAATTTTTTATATTTGTTGCGTCTGCCGGCAAACCATAAGTGTGTACCATCAAAACACCTTTTGTCTTTTCTGTTGCTACTTTCTTTACGTTGTTAATATCCATATTCCAAGTAATTGGATCAACATCACAAAACACTGGGGTCAAACCATTTCTTATAATTGCAGCAAGACAAGAAATGATTGTAAATGATGGAACAATAATCTCATCGCCTTTATTAAAATCTAATGACTTTACAGCAACTTCAAGTGCAGTTGTTCCATTTGTTAATGCAACAGCATATTTGCGATCAAATGCACGTGCTAAAGAGCTTTCAAATCTTAAAACTTCTTCGCTACTTCCAGATATATTAGATTTATTAAGAGAAGATAGAACTGACAACTTGTCTTTGGTTGATAGTCTGGGTTCAAAAACTTTTATCATAAGATTTAAAAATGGTTTTTATCAGAATTTTCTTCATAGGGACCTTGTTTGACCTCTACAAATTTGGAATCTTCTAAAATCTCTATCGAATGTCCGCCATCAAGCATGACAATTATTTCACCTTTTTGAATAATTACTGTTTCTATAAATACATTTTCTTTGTCATATAAATCAACCTTGATTTTTCCATCAATCATAAAAAGGGCTTCAGATGTTTTAAAAATTTTCCTTTCATATTCATTGTGTACATGCCTTTGTATAATACTTCCTTGATCCAAATTAAATGTTCCCACCTGAAAAGAAATTGAATGATCAGTTAAAAAGTTTTTTTCATTTTTAAAGTCTTGACCATTTATATAGATACCAAGCAAATTTTTATTATTATCGTAAATTTTCACATAACCTCATAGGGTTTAAAAATATATCTTTATGATAACATTGTAATTTTTACTATTTTAATTGATTAATTAGTTTTCTTGATTTGAATGCTGCTTGAAAGTATGGTCTTGATAAAGAAATCATCCTAATTAAATTTGTACTTGTTTTTGATTCACCATAAATTCTTGGTTTACAAAAATAACCAACTTCTTGCATATTTATATTTTGTACAAACAAATTGGATACTACATATATAAAATATTCACCATATACAGAGTTTTTAAACATTGCTTCATTAAAATATTTTTTATTTCCAGTTATGAACCCACTTGTTAAATCTTTTACATTAATATTCAAAAGAAAATTTAATGCTTTGTTAAATAGTAGTGATAAGAAAATAGCAATTAGTGAATCTTCCGATTTAATCAGTTGATATAACATTTTATTAATTGGAATTTTAAAAAATTCTTCTTTACCTTTATAACCTCCCCCTGGAATAAATCTTGATCCAATAAATACTGTTTCACGATCAGAATCAAGCTTTTTCAAGAGTTTTATTATTGAATCTACATCCATTGATCCATCCGAGTCAAGCCACATTATATTTTCCTTTGTTGAGTTAATTATTCCATCGTAAATTGACAAAGGTAAAGATGGTTGTTTATTTCTTGCTATCAATTTTATATCTGAATTTTGTTTTGAAAAATTTATAACGACATCTTGAGTTTTATCGCTTGAATTATCATCTACGATTAATATTTCATAATTTTCAATATTTGATAATTTAAATTTTTCGATAATTTCAGGTATCAAAAATGCGACATTATCTTCTTCATTGTATGTTGGGAGAATAATTGTTAAATTAATGTTCATTGTCAATTTGATAGTCGTATTTTGATATTTCTATTAAAAGAAGGAATCCTAGTTTATTTACAAATATTTTTTCAATAAATTGCTCTATTTTCATGCCTAATGAATTATTAAATATTGACATAATAATTCCAAAATTTAATATTTTTTTAATGTTGTAGTTTAAATTTAAATCAGAAAATGTTTTTTCCATTAATTTTTTAAGCTTTTTTGATGTGTAGTTTGTTTCTTTTACTTCATTATATGAAACTGTATTGAAAATTTTAGAAAGATTTTCCAAAACAGGCATAAATCCACCATAATTTGGAGTTGTCAGTAAAATTTTTCCATTAGGTTTTAAGTTATCTAATAAAAACTTCAACTCTTTTTTAAATTCCTCTATTGATAGGAATTCAATTAAACCTAAAGCTGTAATTATATCAAATGGGCCTTTTTCTAAAATATCACTTTTTGAGGTTGTAAAGATACTCCTACTCGTTTTATATTTTTCATTTGCGTAATCAATTTGGTTGTGAGATATATCAAAACCTATTGAATTACAATTTGTATAATTTCCTATAAACGTACCAGGTCCACAAGCATAATCTAGATGAACAAAGCTTTCATCAAGATATTTTTTTACCTTTAAAAACGTTAAATTATGCCAACTAGATTGGAGATTAGCATTATTGCTTTTTCCTTTTATAAATATTTCATCATAAAACCCTTTAGGGACTTTATTATTCCAAAAATCGTAATTATGTTTCATTGAATATATAATACTCAGGTGAAAAGCATAAAAAATTCAATAAATTTTAGAGTTGCTTTTATAGGGTTAAGTTGTCTAACTTTGCCATATTTATTCACAAAATTGATAAACCATGAAAAATTAGTATATATAGTATCGAGTATTTTACTTCTATTGCTCTTTTCATTTCAAACCACTTTAAAGAAAAAAGATAATCTAAATTTTGAATTATTTTTTAACTTATCTGAAAGAATACATCTTTATTTTTATTTATTAGTTCTTTTTATTTTCACTTACATAACACAAAATGTCTTTTTAGATTTTGAAACAATCTCTTGGGATGTTGCATCATATCTTGTGGCATCTCTCCAAATCGGAGAAGGAAGCATACCGTATGAAACACAATGGGAATCAAAAGGTCCATTATTGATGTATATTTATTATTTTATTACAAAATTAAGTTCAAATTCTTATGTAGTTTTTCGATTATTGAACGATTTTATTTTGTTTCTTATCAGTGTTGTGCTTTTTAAAAGCGTCCTAAAACAAAGTGATAAGAAAATTTATGCTTTCACTTCATCAATTCTTTTCTTATCAATATTTAGTGACCCAGAATATATAAGTGAATTTTCGGAATTGTATACCTTATTTTTAGTTGCATTATCTTATTATTTTTTTATCAATAAAAATCAAACCAGCAAAAGCTTATTTATTATTGGGTTGATAATATCTGCAGCATCGTTGATAAACCAAGTTTCTGCGATATTTTTAATTCCATACTTAGTTGAAATATATAAATCAAAAAAAGATCAAAGAAAAAAACTTTTTTATCTTTTTCTGGGAGTTCTTGTACCCGTTGTATTCTTTCAAACAATTTATTTAATAAATGGACTCTATGATATATTGTTAATCAATTATGTGATTATGCCTTTAGGTTATTCAAGTAGTGGAGATGTAAATGCAATTAACGAACTTAGAATCTGGATAAGAGAGTTTTATCATTACAACAAGTTCCTCTATTTTTCTATGATTACGACATTAATTATTGAAATATTGAGAGTAATTAGGCCAATAAAGATGGAGCTTTTTAAAAGCTCTTTGTATATAAACATATTTGTGTCACTTGCTATTTATTTTTTAGGAAGTCATAGCTACAGCCATCATTTGATTTATTTTGTTTATTTTCTTTGTTTTTTAATATTAAATATTGATTACAAAGAAAAATTTATCCTTGTTTTTTCTTTTATTTTGATTGCTTCAGGTTCAATTTTTATAAAGAGTTTTGAAAAGGGATCCCAAAATATAATTAATTATCAAGAGATTCAAAGTAACTATCCAGTTTATAAATTATCACAAGAAATTGATAAATACATAGATGATACATCCAGTATTTTTGCACTTGAATATGTCCTTGTTCTTTTTTATTTAGAAAAACCAAATTATTCATATATAGTACACCCAACAAACCACTTTGAAGATTACATAACTGAACCACTTATTAAATATGGAAAAATTTCAGAGAATAATGTTGAAGTATTATTAAATTCTAAACCGGATGTTATTCTGTGTAATTCGATAAGAATACATGCTGGTGCACCAACAGATAATACTGATTTCGATTGTAGTTATGAAAATTATAAAAATGAATATTTTCAATTAGACACATCTTTATATAGAAAAGATTTAAAAATAGAATATTATTATGACCCTTACAAGCCTTTAAATGTTTTTATAAAAAAAAGTTAGTCTTATTTTTGAATAAATACTGTGTATGAATTTATAATTTTTTTACTCACATTTGGTGAATAATTTGGAGAACAATCAATATTTATCCAGCATTGTTCAGAATCATCTGCTGTAGTAACACCATAACTATTAATTTTGTCTATATAGTTAGGATTTGTAGGCGCTTTGATCTCAATAAATTCGAAGCTGTTTTTCAAAAATGTTGAGTAATTTTCAAATCTAGGAATTGTAAAAATACACAAAGAAAAAATAACAAAATATATGATTTTATTAAACTTTAAATTTGTCGTATGGACATTGACAAAAATTGAAATAATTACAGTCATGAAAATACCAATTCCAAATCTAAAATCTGGAGCTGTATATGCCCAAAAGAATACAAGTAAGAATGTGTAAAGATAAAAACTGAAATACAAAAAATTGACTTTTTTTGATGAAAAAAATATTTTTTTAAAAATATAAATCAACAGTATCGATATGGATAGATTTTTTATTGTGGACAGATTATAAGAGTTTTTATTAGTCCAATAATCAAACCAATCGAATGGGTTTGTGAATAAAACATAGGATCTTAATGAGTTGCTTATGTTTAGTGTTTCTTCATTTGCATAACCAGATTCATACCAAATTAAATTTTGTATGCAAGTTGCCTCTACAGGAAAAATAATGCATCCGCTAACAAGTATATTTTTTACAAACCACATTATTAAAAAGAAGGAAAGTAACATGTTTTTTTTGTTTATGATCATATCAATTAATTTAGTTTGAAATAAAATTATAAAAATTAACAAACTAAAAATTAAAAAAATAATCCCAGTCGGCCTGAGTTGAATCAAGAAAATACTTAATATTAAAAAATAAAAAAGTTCAAATCCATCTATTCTCTTATTTCTCAAGATATTGATTAGAAAAATATTTCCAAGAACAAATGAGACTGCAAATACAGAATCATATTTTGTAATCCCTTCAATTTCTATAAATCCGTTTTTTCCACCATTGAATCCAAAATTATCAAGCACTCCATAAATTAATATTCCTAGTGATGAGGCTTTGTAAAAAATTGACTCTGATTCACTTACAAAATAAAAGATTATTAATGCAAAACAAAATAAGAAGCTTAAATTTACAAAATGCAATGATAAGAAATTATCAAAGTTATTAAAATTTACTGCTATGTAATCGTATATTGATGAGTAGCCATACCTCATATGTAAGTTTGATAATCCAATTACAATTTTTTCAGTCTTCATCCAAAGATGATTATTCAAATGATACAGACCAGCATCATAACTTAGACCTGTGGAATAAGTGCTTAGCGAAAAAAGAAATAAAGTTACTATGGAAGAACCAGCAACAAAAATATTGAATTTAATTTTTTTAATATTAAAGAAATTAAATAAAACAAGAATAGTACTTATCACTAATCCCGATCTTTCTGGTATTTTTATAAAAAAGTGAAGAATAAAAGTTATATTTCCTAAAAAAATAAGAAAAGTTAAAATGTAAAAATAATTTATTGGGATAGTAAAAATTTTTAAATTAGATATATCCTCATCAATAAAATTTGCTTTACTGAAAAGAATAAAAAGTCCTCTTCCTGAAAAATAAAATAGAAGTAATAATAAAAAAAATTGTAAGGAAACAACCATAAAAATATTTTAGCTTAAATGTTTGACCAAAATTTTATAAATATAAATCAAAAAATCAAAAGCTATTTATCAATAAAAGTTTTTAATTTTTTATGAAAAGTATTTAAATTAAAATTATCTACAACATTTTTTTTTGAGTTAAAAGAAACTTTTTCGATTATTGAATTATTTTTACTTAATTCAATTATTTTATCTTTCCAGTCATTTTCGTTTTCTGATTGTATAAATATGATGTGTTTATTGTTTTCGAAATTTTCTTTATCCCAAAATCCATCTGTATGAGAAATTAATACTGGTGTCCCGCTGCACATTGATTGTAGAGCAACACTCTGACCTGCTGGCTGTAGAGAGTTTTTTAATGGAATAATTGTCAAAAATGAAGAAATATAATACTCTTTTAAATCTAGATCACTTACTGATGAATTATTCCACTCACCATCAATAACGTTTAAGTTGTTGAGTTTAGTATTTTTGAGACCTGCCAGTTTGGAAATACAAGTAAAGTTATATTCAGGTAAAAGTTCTGCAATTTTCTTGACCATGTTTTCATCTTTGTTGGAATCATTGCCGACAAATAAAATATTTTTGTTGGATTCAAATGTTCTAATTTTGTTTGAAGACCAAAATTCTGTATCAACTGAAAAATTTAAATGATGGAATTTAGATTCAAGATTATTAAATGTTTTTTTTGCAATTTTATATTCACCCATTCCAAGAAAAATGACATAATCAATCTTTTTTAGTAAGAAACGAATAAATGAATTATGTAAAAATTTAAAATATTTTTTTACTTTTTTACTAAGTAGTCCCATTGAAAATAAAATTATTTTTGGTCCATTAATTTTTTTTAGGTTATAAATCATTGGCAAAGCTGAAAAACCAACTCCCTCATTTACTAAAAACACATAATCGCTATTTTTAATTATTTCTTTGTTTTTATTTGAATAAAGTTGATGGCTATACGACGGAATGCTGATGAATTTATTTAAAATTCTATCGTAAAAATATAAAAATTTATTGATAGAGTTATTATTTCTTTCATACTCAATGACGTTCATATCATTTCCGTCCTCTTTAAAAAGATGAAAAGAATAATAAAGCTCTTTAGCTTCAACAGTATTGTTTTCTATATTTTTTTTTCTATCTCTAGCATAAATATAAGTGATTTTGCTCATAAATTACTTTTTTATATTTGTGTTTTTGAATAAACCTATTTTTCTATAATTACTATCAAAAATTAATTTAAATCCATTTTCATAAAGAAGATTTGTTACCTCACACATAGTAGATTCTTCTTCCTTCCCTCTTTCATTTCCATAATCAACACTAATATATTCAATTTCATTAAATGTATCTAAAGAGCCTTTAAGGACTTCGGGCTCATAACCCTCAGCATCTATTTTGAATAATTTTACATTTTTAAAATTAAAGCTGTCTAAAGAATTTGTGTAGATGTCATTTGTTTTAGATGTTCCAAAGTCTACTAATGAAGTATTTGCACCATCAGTATCAACAAAAAGTTTCTTAGTTTCTTCTTTTTCGGATAATGCTATATTGTAAGCTTTATTATCATCTATATTTCTTACTAGGCATTCAAAAGCTAAACTATCGGGTTCAAATCCTATATACTTTATTTTTTTTCCTTTGTGTAAGAGTGAAAAATATAACTCACCAACATTTGCTCCACAATCAATTATGGAGTCGCCATCTTTAAATTCAATTTGATTAAGACAATAGGTGTTTAAAAATTCATCAAAGTATTTAGAATGATCAACAAATATTCTACTAATCCTTTTATTAGGATAAAAATATTTTTTTGTATCTATTTTTTTATAATATAAGTTTTCTTCGAAATAGATTTTTCCATTCTTCTTGTAGAACATATTACATAAAAAACAATAAACCGATCCATACGTATATTTTGTAACAAATATAAAATAAATTCCCTTAACAATAAGGGATAATTTTTGAAGTTTGTTGAGCTCTGATAATTTTTTATCGAAATATACAAAGCTTGGTAAATTAATTAGATTATCCACTTTAAATCTTTATACTAATCTACTTTTCTTATTTAATTAAGACCTTTTAATATCTGTAAAATTATTACAATATTATTAATTTATGAAAATTGTTTCAGTTTTTCTTACTTACGATTACTCATTAGAAACATGGGAAAAAAATGGGACTTTAAATAGAGAGTTAAAAATATTTAAAGAGATTGCTAAATCAGAAAATATAAAATTTAAATTTATATCGTTCGACAAAGGGTATGTTTTAAAAAATAATAATCTTCAGCAATATATTGAAGTAGTTTCAATTTACAAAAATTTTAAATATTTTAATAATAAATATCTAAGATTTATTTACTCTTTTTTTATTCCATTCAGAATCAGAAAAGATGTTCAAGAAAGCGATCTTATTTTTCAAAATCAGTTGGATGGTTCGTGGATTAGTATAATAACAAAAAAATTAACAAAAAAACCCTTAATAATTCGTACAGGTTATGACGCCTATCAATTTAGTATTAATGAAAGTAAAAATAAATCATTTATATATTTTTACAAAGTACTTACAAAGTTTTCTTTAAAATATTCTGATTTATATACAGTAACTAGCTTGAGTGATAAAAATTTTTTAGAAAATAATTTTAAAAATGCGAAGGTAAAAATTACAAGAAACTGGACGACATTATCTAAAGAAAATTTAGACAATAAAAGATATAAGGATAAAATTTTGTGTGTTGGGCGACTTGTTGAACAAAAAAATTATATATTCTTAATTAATGCATTGTCGAAATATAAAAAATCTATATCAATTGATATAGTGGGAGAAGGTCCTGATAAAAATAAAATTAGATCTCTCTCGAAGGATAAAAATGTAGAAGTGAATTTTCTAGGAAGAATAACTCATGATAATCTTTCTGATGTCTACCAAAAATATAAACTCTATGCAATACCATCCAATTTTGAAGGTAATCCAAAATCACTTCTGGAAGCTATGGGCAATGGTTGTATTGTTCTTGCAAGTAATATAGAAAATCATTCAGAGATAATTGATAATTCGGTAAATGGTTTTTTATTTGATTTAACTGAAAAAGATTTCTTTAAAACTTTAGATAAATTTTATAGTTTAAATAATCTCGAAGTTGTAAATATGCAAAAAAATTCATACGAAACAATTGGTTTAAAATATAATTTTCAAATAATTAAAAATGAATTGATAAAGGATATCAACAATATTATTTAGTTAGGTAGTTTGAAAGAACTAATAATTTCCAAATCCTGTTGGCATTTATTCTAGTTTTAAACTTTGAAAAGTATAAAAAAACGTTTTTTTCAATTCCTATATCTAAGGAACCCAAACTATCGTTAATTAATTTTTTATTTGAGTAAATAAATGATTCTAGATCAAAGATAAATCCCATTTTTGATCTATTTGTGAAATTGGGGCCAAAATCATCCAAAAGATATTCTTTTAATATTTTTTTTGGGTTTCCAATATTAAAATAACTCGGTTGATGAGAAAAAACATATTCAACAAGTTTATGATCTACAAAAGGAGACCTTACCTCTAAAGAATTTGCCATTGAAGTTCTATCAACTTTTAACATCATCATTTCTGATAAAAATAAATTGTATTCCATAAGAGATAGTTTCTTATAATCACTTACATTCATTTCTCTAATTTCTGTTTCAAAAATTGTTTTTTTTGACTCTATTCCAAGATAATTCAAAAATTTTTCATCATAAAGATAAGTGCTATAAGCTTTTGCGATTTCGTTAGAAAATTTTGTAAGATTTGCTCCCGAACCTAAAAATGGAGGGTAAAAATAGTAAAAGTTTGATAACATATTCTGAATTTTTGATTTTTTCGATAAAGAATTAGAAATCCTCTGATATCCTCCTAATAATTCATCCCCGCCATCACCTGATATTGCGACCTTATATTTTTTCGAAATGGCATTACATAATAAATAGGATGGAATTACAGAAGGATCTGAATATGGTTCATCAAGAATTGATAAAATAGAATTTACTTTGTCAAAAGATATATCAATATTAAGGTCAACTTCTGTATGATTTGTGTTGTATTTTTTAGCAACTATTCTTGACCATTCTGATTCATCATATTTAGAATTTTCAAATCTTATTGAAAATGTATTTAAATTATTACCATTATCATAAAGATTTTTTGTTATTGAAGAGGAATCAATGCCCCCAGACAAAAAGTTTGCTACTTCTACATCAGCTTGTGTTCGTAGGTTTACTGATTCAGAAAATAAATTAAAAAATTCATCATCTTTAAATGTTTTCTCATCAATAAAATCTTCAGGCTTCCAATAAGTTTTTGATACTTTTTTGATTTCATTTTTCTTAAAGCTTATATTGATTATTTCAGCTGGTTTTAGTTTATAAATTTTTTCATAAATTGTATTTGGTGATTGTACAACGCCTGTTTCAAGATATTCTCTCAGACTTTCTTCAGAGATTTTTGATTCATTGGATTTTTCTTTAATTGATAATAAATTTGATCCGAAAATAATTTTTTCTTTATTTAGATAATAAAAAATCGGTTTCTGTCCTAATCTATCTCTGAAAAGCGTTAAATTTCTTTTTTCTAAATCAAAAAACGCAATCGCAAACTGCCCTCTTAATTCATAAACAAAATCATCTCCCATTTCTTTTAAGCCGTTTAAAACTACTTCTGTGTCAGATCTCTTAGTCCTAAATTTTACTCCTTTTGACTCCAGCTTTGCTCTTAATTCCATATGATTGTATATTTCACCATTAAATAAAACTATTGACTTGCCATCGAGAGATCTCATAGGTTGATCAGCTTCTGATGTTAAATCGAGTATTGAAAGTCTGTTAAAGATGAATGTGTAATGAATATTTTCCGTTTTGTCGTTTTCAATTCTTTTTGAGTCAGGGCCTCTGCACTCGATTCTTTTATTTGAATTTATAATTGAATCTTTATCTATTGTTTCAAAAGATATTTCACCTAAATATCCGCACATTTCATAATTATATATAGTTAAAAAATAGAAGGATATAATATTTCTTTATAGTGGTGAATGCAAATCT
>MDTA01118498.1_pt1 | contig 14255 bp, 13 predicted proteins | sample 811151 | NCBI WGS metagenome assembly MDTA01 (sample SAMN05326648, study PRJNA326480) | marine metagenome | isolation source: seawater | place: Indian Ocean: South | collected 2010 | reverse complement strand
TTTTTATTTCCTAAAAATTTTGCAATATTTTCAAGTCCATGCCCATAAGCATTCGCTTTCACAACAGGAAATAACTTTGATTTGCCAATTAGTGATTTAATAAAAAGACAATTTTCGTGCAAATTGGTGAGATTAATCTCTGCAACGGGATTATACATACAGTTTTGATCTTAAGACTATATCTTGCCTTGATAATGGTATTTCAAAAAGTTCAGCTGCAATTAATGATGCACCATATGCAGGAGATAAATCTGTTAATGCCCAAGTGATATTATTGAAATCAAATTGTAAAGATTTCACGATATTTTGCCTAAAAAATTTATTTTTTATAAGACTTCCATTTCCATACAAGATAATTTCAGACTCTTGAATGTTCATTAAATCTTTTATTTGGAGAACATATTCAGCCGCTTCTCGTGTTGCCTCTAGAAGTATTCCCAATGCTAAATCATTTTGCTTTTCAGCAATATCACAAACACCTTTTGCTAGTGAAGCAATATTGGACACCTTATCCTCAGAATTAATGATTGAATTGATGCCATGATCTATACTTAAATCGCTAACTTTTTTTGACAAAATTTTTGCTAATTCAATACTTTCATAATCAGATATTTCTGCAGACTCGTTTAATGACAACTGCCACAAAAGCTGTTCACCAATCCAATACGCACTCCCTTTATCGCTACCATGACCAAGTCCGGCAGTTCTGTAAGACTTACCATTAATATCTTTTCCATAACATATAATACCTGTCCCAACAGATAGCATAATACCATAGTTTAGAGGACAAAGAATTTTAAAAGCAGCCTCAGCATCGCTACACAAGATTGTTTTTTTTGTTAAATTTTCATTATCGAGGGATTTAAACAACTTTTCACGTCCAAATTCATGACTTGCACCGGCTAATCCAAGTCCAACAGTTAACAAATCATCTGTTGATATCATAATACTTCTACATAGTTCTCTAATTAAATTAAGTATGATTACTGGTGCATCATTTGGATCTAACTTCAAATTTGTACCTACTTGCGTATTGATACCTAAAGTATTACCATTAGTATCTAAAATAATACCAGTAGTCTTAGTTGCACCCCCATCAATTCCAATAATATACTTTTTCATTTAAATTCTAAACCTTTTGTTAGACAATCCCAAAGATACTAAAATAAGAAAAAGTCCTAATATAAATGAAAAAATACCACCCGTAAAACTTCCCGTGCCTTGAAATATGATACTATGTGCACCCGAAATTAAATTTGAAATAGGTACCAATTTTAAGAATGAAATAATTTCAATGGGAAAATTTTTCAAAGGTATAAAACAACCAAAACCAAATCCTAGAAGAGTAAAAAATAAAAAAGAAAGAGAGATATGCCAATATTTATTTGTAGTTAAGATAGCATTCAGTGCTCCTAAACCAACAAAAAAAATAATTGAAGGAAATGTCTGTATAAAAAGTCTCAACTGTATCTTCAGTGTATAAAATTCATTATTTAAAATAGATGTAATAATTGATGAAATCAGCCATTGAGCCAAAGATACCAAAACTGACCATAGTAAGATTCCAGATAAAATTTGTTTATTACCAATAGGCATACTACATAATGTTTCAATATGTCTTTTATCACTTAATAGATTATTTATTCCATCTAATGTCAAAAAATAGCCAGTAAGTGCTGATGTAAAAACACAAATTCCTGGTGCAATCCAATAAAGAAATTTCAATCCATCAATATTATTGATTTCATCATGTAATGGAAATCCAATAACAACATGAATAAGAATAGGTACTATTATCATAAATAAAAAAAGAGGTATTAATGAAGGTTTTAACCTTAAATATTCTCTTTTGATTATAAAAATTATCATTATTCTAAACCACCCTCTGTCAATCCCAAAAATAAGTCATTTAGAGTGCAGCCAGAAGAGTCAAAATCTTCAATTTCTGAAGCTAAGGCTAACTTTAAAACACTAAAGAAATATCTTTTTTCCCTCGAATAAAATTCAAAATCTTTTCCGCTTAAATTTGGCCGAACTACTTTAGGATTTTTAATAATTTCATCTAAAAAATCTTTTCTGGGAACATCTTTGAAAGTAATTTTATATTTATTAAGTCCCTTGGTAGTTTCGATAAGTTTATCTATGGTACCATCCATTTTTATATTACCATTATGTAGAATTGCAATTCTGTCCGCGTATCTTTCACCTTCATTTAAATTTTGAGTAGTAAAAACAATTGTTTTCTTTTCTTTCATACCTTCTAGTATTTCCCAGATCTTCGTTCGCATCCGTAAATCGAGTCCATATGTAGGTTCATCAAGCAAAATAACCTCAGGATCGTGAATTATAGCTCGTATAAAACAGGCAATTCTTTGATGACCAAAACTCAATTCAACTGGATTCGATTTTAAATAATTAATAAAATTTAGTTCATTTGCAATTTCATAAACTCTACTTTTTATTAATTTAGATTCCATACCATGTAATTGAGCGTATAAAGCAATGTTGTTATAGATATCAATTTCATTATCAAGGTTAATAATTTGGGGCATATACCCCGTAATAGATCTTGTCTCCTCTCCCCTTGATTTAATGTTCACACCGTGTATGTACGCGGAGCCTGCATCTGTTTCAATTAATCCTACAAGTAATTTTAACAATATGCTTTTACCTGAACCATTTTTACCAACTACTACAAAACGTGTACCTTTCTCTACACCAAAAGATAAATCAGCAAGAACTGTCTTACCAGAAAATTTCTTTGCTATTGACTTTAAAGTTATTGAAGCTTCCATAAATTCCTAAATTTATATTTAATGCGCATCAAACCAATGTTTACCAATACCAATATCAATCTTGAGCGGAACATCTAACTTCATTGCACTTTCCATTTCCTCTATAATTAAATTTTTAAGAACTTTACTTTCATTATTAGGAAATTCAAAAATTAACTCATCATGAACTTGCATAATCATTTTTGATTGCATTTGTTTTTCTTTTAACTTTTTATGAATTTTTATCATGGCAATTTTAATAATTTCTGAAGCTGTTCCTTGTATTGGCATATTCGTTATAACTCTTGATTCAGCGTTTATTTGTTGTTTATTTCCAGTATTCAAGAATTTAATTTTTCTTTTCCTACCATTCATAGTTTTTACAAATCCATCTTCCTTTGCATTTTTCAATGTTTTGTCAATAAAATTTCTTATTCCAGGATAAGTATCAAAATAATTATCTATGAGCTCTCTTGATTCAAACATTGATATACCCAATTCTTGTGACATTCTGTAAGGCCCAGCTCCGTACATTATACCAAAATTTACAATTTTAGCGGTTCTTCTCTGAGAATCATTTATCTTATCAATAGGCGTTTTAAATACATTTGATGCTGTTCTTGAATGAATATCATCTCCATTTTGAAAAGCATTTATTAAAACTTTTTCCCCAGATAAATGAGCCATTACTCTTAGCTCTATTTGAGAATAATCTGCGGCCATCAACGACCACCCTAGTTTTTGAGGCCTAATTGCTTTTCTGACCTCTTTCCCCAAAATAGTACGTATGGGTATATTTTGAAAATTTGGATTTGTAGATGAAAGACGACCAGTTGTTGTAATAGTTTGATTCCAACTTGTGTGGACTCTTTTAGTATCCGAATTAACGTAACTGGGTAAAGCATCCGTATATGTTGATTTTAATTTTTTATACTGTCTATATTCTAAAATTTTTTCTGGTAATGGATGAAAGTTTTGTAATGTCTCAAGGACATTAACATCAGTACTTCTTTTTCTAACCTTTTTTAAACCTATTTCATCAAATAATATTTCTGCTAACTGCTTGGGTGAATTAATATTAAAGTCTCTACCCGCCAAAGAAAAAATTTCTGTTTCACTATTTTTAAGTTTCTTTTCTAATTGATGAGATAATTTTTGTAGAAAATCGCAATCAATGAAAACACCATTTTTTTCCATTTCAATAAGTACAGAAACTAAGGGTAATTCTATTTCTTTGTAATAATTATATAAATGTTCTTTTTCAATAGTACTCTTTAATTTTTCATATAATTGAAGCGTGATATCAGAATTCTCTGCAGCGTAATTTGCACAATCATTTACAGATACTTCATCCATTCCAATCACATTTTTTCCATCACCTGTTAAATTAGAAATAGGTATCATTGAATATCCTAAATATTGTTCTGATAAGAAGTCTAATTTATATTCATTTACCGAAGAATTTAATAGATGTGCCGCAATCATGGTGTCAAAGCCTATACCATTAATTTTAAATCCAGCATTTTCTAAAACTATTGCATCATATTTTATATTTTGACCGCACTTCATAATGCGTTCATTTATTAGCAATGGATTTAAAGCATCAATTATTACCTTAAGATCAAATAACTTTTTAGATTCTAAACCAAGAATTGGAATGTAGTGTCCTTTATTTTTTTCAAAAGAAATTGATATGCCAACTAATTTTGCGTAATGCGGATTAGTTGATGTCGTTACAGTGTTTATTGAAAATATGTTATTTTTCTCATACTTTTTTAAAATATCTTTCAATTGACCTAATGTTTTCACTATTTGATATTTTTTCTTTTCAATTAAATTAGAGGCTTTATCAGTAGTTTCAATTAAAATATCATTAATTTGTTTCTGCAATGAAAATAATTCATAATTCTTTATAAGCTCATATAAAATGGTCTTATTTGCTGGTACTCTTTTAAAGTCTTCCATTTCAAAATCCATAGGAACATCAATGTCTATTGTAACCAATTTCAATGAAGTTTCATAATATTCTCGGGCTTTAACTAATCCATTTGATACTCTTTTATTCTTTATATTCTCAGCATTTTCTATTATCTCGTGTATACTCTGATATTGATCTAATAATTTTTTTGCTGTTTTCTTACCAACACCTTCGACACCAGGAATATTATCCGAAGCATCTCCCATTAATGCCAAGAATTCTATAATTTTATTAGGTTCAACACCCCATCTCTCTAAAACTTTTTGTTTGTCATAAATAGTTGTCGGTTTAAACCTATTTCCAGGTGAGTATAAAAATGTATTGCTATTGACTAATTGCATTAAATCCTTATCTCCTGAAACAATATATATATCAACATAGTGATGTTCTAACTTTTTTGAAATAGTACCAATGATATCATCGGCTTCATAACCAGGTTTTCTTATTGTAAAAAAATTTGAAGCTTTTAAGATATCTAAAATTGGCTGAATTTGCTCTACAAGTTCTACAGGCATTGTCTCTCTAGTTGCCTTATAATCTTTATATAGTTCATGTCTAAATGTTGGCTCTTTACTATCTAGGACAACTGCAAAATAATCAGGTTTTTCACTTTTTATGATCTTTAGTATTGAATTAAAAAAACCATAAATTGCAGAGGTATGCTTCCCTTCAGAAGTCATTAATGGATTATTTATTAAAGCAAAATGGGCTCGATATATCAGAGCCATACCATCAATTAAATAAAGTTTTTTTCTTTTCTTATTTGTAGTCAAGGCTTAGTTGTTGATATTAATTACAATACATGATTAATTATTTGAAATCTATTAATCCTTAATTATTCGGATCAATTTTCCATTTTTGTATAATTTCTCTCTATCAAGGCTACCGTATTTATTGTATGTAAATTGAGCACCATCTAAATTTCCAAAGTTATAGTTTTGTTGAAATTTATTTTTACCATTATCATACCAACCAAACTGATCACCGTGCATCAAACCATATCTATAATTTAGAACCATTTTTTTTCGACCATTTTTATACCAATACTTTTGCTCTCCATTAAGTAAGCCATTTTCATAATTAAGTTCAGAAATCTGCAATGGCTTGTTGGCTTTTGATGCATTGTAAAAATTTACCATCTTGACGAGAGACATATGAAATTTATTACCCTTGTAAGTCATCTCTCTTTTCACTGCACCATTGGAATAGTATTCAAAATCCTTTTCCAAAATTGTATCACCACAGCTTATTATAAAGACCACAGACGAAATTATCATTAATTTAGAAAAATTCATATATTACCAGGATTCGTTACTTATAAATTTATTTATATTATATCTAAAATAAACAAACTTTTGATTATGATATATCATCTTTTCTCAACATTGATTTGAAAATTTTTGAAGCATCTTTTGGATTATTTTTGAAGTAATCTTTCACTTTGATATCCATTTCTTTTATAGCTTCTTCCTCAGGATTTTTATGATCTAATTCACTTGGCAACATTGATTTGGCTAATTCCTCGACAGAATTCTCGATTTTGTCAATTTTAAGACTTTCATCATTATTTAAACTTTCATTTAAATTAGTTTTATCATCATTTATTTCCTCGTATGAATTGAAATCCATATTATCATAATTATCTTTCTCTTTGTACGGGAAAATGTCTTTAGATATTAAAACAATAAAAACACCTATTATTAAATTAAAAAATAAAAATAAAAGTATATATATCATCTAGTTTGTTAAAAGCGAAGCTGAAATATAAATTTCATCTAATATAATTCGATCTCCTAAATTATCAAAAAATTTACCAGATCCATATCGAATGTTCCACAAGGTTCTATCAAATGTTAAATCAATATTAGCTAAATATTTACCATCTAAGAAGAAAATATTTCCTGTAAACTCAACTGGATTTGTAATTCCTTTAATTGTCAAATCACTTTTAAATATATATGTTGAATCATCTAATTCTGTCGAATTATTTATTTTTATAATTGAGATAGGAAAACTATCAACATTAAAAAAATCCTCATTCTTCAAATGACTTGTTAAATTATCCCGAGAATTTTGATTTTTGATACTTGTATTTTGAATAGAATTCATGTCCATTTTAATCTCAGCTGATATAACTTTCTTCCCCTGCATTAGTATCGTACCACTATTAATATCTATTGAACCAGAGTGCGATTTAGTTATTTTCTTTCCAGTCCACTTTACAAAACTATTTTCCAAATCTATATTATATGTTTTTTGTTTTGCATTATCATTTTTTAAGTTCTTCAAATCTTGTATTTGTTCTGTTTTTTCGACTTTTTCTGCGCTACAACATAAAAAAAACATAACAAATATTTTCATTAAAAGTAAATTGTACATACATTTCCTATCTTAAGGTTTAGCAGTGTATTAAAAACTGTCAATAAATTAAATAATTTCAGAGAGATATTTGAGTAAAATATACTCCTAATTTTAAATTTAATCTTAGATTTTATATACAAATTGTAATTTTTTTACGTTAAAAATTTCGATTAAATTATTGCATTATTCTTTAAGGAGTTAAATTAAATTATGTTTCAAATACTAAAAACCTTTTTACTTTTAATATTGTTCACCTTTTCATTTTCAACAAAGACTGACTTACCAAATGTAAAATTGAAAAATATGAATAAAGAAAATGTTAAAATGGTCGATTTGACGAAGGATGGACCGATAGTAATTAATTTTTGGAACCTAGCTTGCGAGCCATGTAAAAAAGAAATGAAATTTTTAAATCAATTTCATAAAAAATATAGAGAAGATAATTTTCAAGTATTCTCAATAAACATGGACACACCAAGAAGCATGTCAAAAGTAAAATCCTTTATCAAAACAACAGGATACGAATTTACAGTTCTTTCAGATCCAAGATCAGAATCATTTCGTAAATTAGGAGGGAAAGCCATGCCGCTATTACTTCTTGTAAATAAAGATGGTAGTATTTTTAAAAGGCATACTGGATATAATCCTGGAGACGAAATTGCACTTGAAGAAGAAATAAAAGAATTAATTTTAAATAACAATTCTCAATCTCATATGATTGAAAATGAACAAAAAAGCAACTAATGAAAATTTATTTATTATTTTTGATACAAGTTTACCTGTTCGCAAATACAAATTGCTGTGAAGAAAATCTCGATTTTACTTTTTCTCTTGAGTCTAAGTTTGGAAAAGGACTCAGTATAAAAAATTCAGGCACCAGTGAGGAAGACTATAATTATTTTGAAAATTTATTAGATATAAACATAAAATTTAATCCACAACTATCCATATGGTCCCAATTAGAATATAGCAATCCCCCTGTTTTTGGACTAAATCAAGATGGCCTCAATAAATTTTATATTGAATTCACAAATGAAAATATTAATCTAAAAATAGGAAACTTATATACGCTCTATGGAAATGGTTTAGGGCTAAATATGTTTATGGATCAAAATGTAGATATAGATAATAGTGTTAAAGGATTAGAATTAAATTACTATTATAAAAATAATACAAGATTTTTTTCCATTCTCGGCAAGGATAATTATTTATATAGATCTAATCCAGCCATGATAATTACAGATAGATCATTAATCAATACTATTTATTCAATTGGAGTTGAGCAAAATTTTGACCTACTGGGGAACATTCAAACATATTTTTTAAATCAAACCTCTGAAATTAATCAAGATGTACTCATTCTATATAACAACGAGCACCTAGATACAAGAATTGGAAACGAGTTTTACAACAGAGTATCATTTGAAGATTTTAAGGATGATACGCTCAGTTCATTAATAAAAAATTTATCATGGTATAAAGCTATTGGCCCCTTTGATATTTTGTCAGAATTCTCTCATAATACTTACTCAAAGTTGCTCGGAGAAAAAATCTCAGGATATAAATTATATAGTTCAATTTCTACCTATTTCAATAATTTAGGAATAACCTATGAATATAAAGATTACAACGAACCATACTTTATTCAATCGATAAGCAGTGCACCTACGGTCAACAGAGAATCTACCTCTATTTTAGCCTCAAGATACAGCCACTCAATAAATTTCGGAGATGAAATCGGTCATCAATTAGAAATGCAATATTTATTTAACGATAATCAAAGTTTTATATTCAATATTTCACAATCCAATAGTCATATTGGAAAATTTAAATTAATTCAAATAGATACTTCCCTAAATTTAAATATTATCTCAAAACATTATTCACATTCCAATCCGTTATCCATTCTTTTTTTCAATAAAAATGATGAAGATATTGCATTTAAACCTTATAGACAATTATACTCAGAGATAAATGGCTATTCTTTTTCAAATAAATTATATTACCAGTTTGGTATAGAGAAAATGGATGAGATCTATAAATACTATGAAACAAAGCTTTTCGAAAGAGAGTACATAGACTTGGATTCTTACCTTGACTCGGTCAACAACAAAATAGAAGAATTTGACAATTATATTAACGCAGAACTGAATTCTCTAGAGGAGAATTATAACCTTAATTTTTCTCAAGCGACTATGGATTTTAATTCTATAATATCTTACTGTGAAAATTTTGGTATATGTGGTAATGTAGATCCTCTTAATTATATTGATTCAATAAATACGATACTTAACGATAGTTTATATATATTAGAGAATCAGTTTTTAGATGATTATGAGCAGATGGAATCTGAACTGATGTTGGAAAAACTAGACTACAAAGCTGATTTATTAAGTTCAAAGGAGTATAATTATGAAAAACAATCAATTATTACACTCCCCTTTAGATTTTCGTGGAACTTTGGCAATGGTAGCTCTTTATCTGCCTATTTAGAACATCAATGGAGAGATGTAATCATGAATCATGATGTTTATTTATTAGATGGTACAATTGATTCAAGATCTACAAATAAAGAAGAATACTATTATCAATATGTATCCTTATCTTACAGATCCTCATTTAAATGGTCATTCACATACTTCTATGATAGTGAATCTCATAAAAAAAGAATGAATGATATAATTTGGTCAAACAAAATATATACTTGGAAAGGTGTTGATATATCGATAGATATCAATTCATACAGTCAATTGTCTATTTTCTTAGGCAGTCAAAAGGGTGGTAGAGTTTGTGCGAACGGAATTTGTGCAGATCAACCTGGATTTAAAGATGGTTTTAAACTTACATATAGAACATTTTTTTAGATTCTAATTGTAGAATTATTTAAGGCAGAAAAATGAAAAAAGTATTAGTAACAGGTGCTAACGGATATATTGCCAAACATATAATAATTGAATTACTTAAAAAAAAATATATCGTTAAAGGTTCAGTTAGAGATTTAAAATATTCAAGTAAAATTGAAGCTGATTTAGAAAAGCATCTCGATAATAAAGTCAATATCGAATTTTGTAAAGCCAGTTTAGACTCAGATGAAGGATGGCTAGATGCAGCTGATGGCTGTGATATAATACTTCATACTGCAAGTCCTTTTCCATCTAAAGCACCTAAAGCAGATAGTGATTTAATTATACCAGCAAAAGAAGGTACTATTAGAATTTTGAATGCTGCATTAAATAAATCAATTCATAGGGTTATAATTACATCTTCCAATGCTGCCGTGTATGACGGTAATAGACACATTTTTAAATTCAATGAAGAAATATGGACTGATGTCAATGCCAATAGTGTTAGTGCCTATACAAAAAGTAAAACATTGGCAGAGAAAGCTGCCTGGGAATTTGTATCGAATAATTCTTTAGTAAAACTTACTACAATAAACCCAGTATTAGTTTGGGGGCCTGGAATCGGAAATCATTTAAGTTCTGCATCATTAAATATTTACAAGATGATAATGAAAAGAGAGATGCCTATGATACCTCGGATGAAAGTACCATTGGTCGACGTCAGAGATGTTGCTAAAGCTCACATAGAGGCAATAGAAAATAATGAATCTATTGGAAAGCGTTTCCTACTTTGTGAAAATACCTATTGGATGAAAGATGTTAGTTTAAAAATGAAATCCTTAGGATATAATGCTCCAACTACCGTTGCACCTGATCTTTTAATCAGATTTCTAGCATTATTTGATAGTACATTAAAAGAGGCAGTCACAAAACTTGGATATGATTACCATATAGACACTAAACAAGCAAAAGAAATACTAAAGTTTAACCCTATTAGTTTAGAAGATACTTTAAAAGATACTCATAATTATTTAAATACCTTATTAAAATAGTAATTTATTTGCTTATTTTATTATCACAATATAACAATAATATATTATTTTAGAGGTAAGTTTGGAGAAAAATAATGAAATATAAAATACTATCCTTAACCATACTTTTTGCTTACGCGTACTCTCAGACGTACAATGTTGGAGACGTTATGTCTAATGACGATCAAAACCAATCTTTTGATGTATGTTATGGAGAATACAATCCCACATTTTCATTTTCAGATTTAAATGGTTCAATAAATGATGACGGTAAATATTACGTATCCTTTATTGATATGGCTGCGACATGGTGAGGACCATGCTACAGCGACATCGGTTCGATGGATAATCATGCAGATTATTGGACAGACCCAAGCAATGGTATTGATGATAATGATAATGGTCTTATTGACGAATCAGTCAAATTTATAGTTGCATTGGCTGATATTGGCCAACCTTATACTTGTGAGCAATGGGGCAATCAAGGTATTGACGGTATCCCTGTAATTATTGAGGATCCAGGTACAATTTTCAATTGGCTTCATGATGACTACAATGCATACCCCACATATGCAATTTTAGATCATGAGTTAAAAATAGCAGACAAACCTTGGCCATACGGCTCATCAGACAATCTAATACAAACATTATACGAAAACTGTGAAGAAGCTGGTTTATGTGGAAATATTGACTCTGATAATGATGGTTTGGTAGGATTGGATGATAACTGCCCAAATGAATTTAATCCCGATCAAGCAGATTCTGATGATGATGGTTTAGGAGATATTTGCGATGATTGTTATAATTATAGTGGAGATTTAAATAGTGATGGATTAGTAAATATTAATGATATTTTTACCACACTTAATATTATATCTACCGGTGGAATATCATCTGATCAATTTTCAATATGTGAAAAAAGTAATGCAGATTACAACAGTGATAATATTATTAATATATTAGATGTCATTCAAATTATAAATCAAATTCTGGGTAATACTGTGCAATATTGTCATTGTGGTGGTGAAGGATACAACTTACATAAATCCAATATTGATGCAGAGATTTCATTTATCTCAAATAGAAAAGATCTAAATATTATTGTTACAGGGAATCATTTATTTAGTGGTGTTCAACTTGGTATAAATTCAGAAAATATCGATGTTACGCTTCTGAATAACAATCATATAAGAATTGAAACAAATTATCACCAAGGGATTACACATGTGATTGCATACTCATTGACAAATAAGCCTTTTGAAAATAAAAAAGCAGTTTTTACCATTAGAAATGGTGCTAATTTAAATCCAGAGAATATATCAATTACAGTTGGTGATACACATGGAAATAACATGAATTTAATTAAATCAGATGAAATTAACATTTGGCAAAATGGTCCACATAAGTTTGAATTAACTGAATTATACCCCAACCCATTTAATCCTAAAACTGAAATTAATTTTTCACTAGCTCAAGAGGAATACATAACGCTTACAGCATACAATGTTAACGGTCAAGAAGTTGATGTAATTTTTGATGGATATCAAGAAGTTGGAACTCATTCATACACTTGGGATGCAAGTAATTTCTCCTCAGGGGTATATTACATCAAATTATCTAGTGGAACGAATCAAGCATACAAAAAAGCCATACTTTTAAAATAAAGGAAAATTATGTTTAAAAATATTATTATCACATTAAGTATATTATCATTTTCTTATTCAGCTCTTTACAGTGTTGGAGATATCATAAGTTTATCTCACCAGAATCAACCTTTTGATGTCTGTTACGGTGATCATCCTGAAGACGAGTTTAGACTAGCACATTTTAATGGAGATCAAAATGGTGGTGTATATAAAGTTATGTTTATTGACATATCTGCGACATGGTGTGGGCCTTGTGTTCAATTTATACCAGATTTTGACGCTATAGATAATTATTGGATAGATAATGATGGAGTCGAAGTATTCAATGCTTTAGGAGACTTAAATCAACCATATACATGTACTCAGTGGGGAAATATGGGTATACCAAATATTCCTATGATTGCTCATGATGCGCAAAATAATATATTTAATTGGTTTAATACAGGTAGTGCAATTCCAAGTACTGTTTTTATTGATCATGAAATGAGAGTTCATTATATGGCCAATCAGGTGTCATACAGTCAGGCAAATAATATAATTCAAACTATGCTAGATGACTGCCCGCTATGTGGAAATCCTGATTATGATAGTGATTTTGTATTAAACGAAAATGACAATTGTCCAAATGATTCTAATCCCGGACAAGAAGATCAGGATCTTGACAATATTGGCGATGCTTGCGATGATTGCCACAATCTATCAGGTGATCCAAATGACGATTTATTTGTTACAGTTACTGATATAATTTTAGTTGTATCTATGATATCAAACGGTGGATATGATTCTGAATCACACAGTGATTGCGAAAAAGCAGATGGTAATTTTAATAATGATAGTGTTATTAATGTCTTAGATATCATACAAATGATTAATATAATATTAGGTAATACATTTAACAATATGTCAGTATCTGAAGAAAAAAACACAGTAGATATAGATATATTAGAAACTAACGATAAATTAATACTTGAATTTTATAGTGAAAATGAAATTTACGGTTTTCAAATCAATGCAAATTTTATAAATACAAAATCAAAATTAATTGAAAGTACACAAAAAGAATTCATAACAAATGATAATGTCATATTATCATACTCAGTCGATAATATTCCATTTACAAATAATTTTATCATAGAGATACAAAAAACTAATACATTATTAAATTCAAATGCTTTAGATATTGTTGTAAGTAATCAATTTGGTAAAAGCATGATTTTAAACCGCTCAGAAAATAATAAGTTAAATGATTATGGTTCTTTAGGTGATTTAAATTTTAAACTAGATAAAACCTTTCCAAGCCCTTTTAATCCAGTTACAAATATTAGCTTTACAATTCCTGAAGATAATTTTATAACATTAGAAGCATATGATATTAAGGGTCAAAATATTGAGACCATTTATCAAGGTTTTAAATCAAAAGGTAATCATATGAAGTCGTGGGATGCGTCAAAGCACACCAGTGGTATATACTTTATAAGATTAATTTCTGGAGAACTACAGACAACCACTCAAACAATCTTGATGAAATAATAATTTATAATAATAACCTAAAAGGCAGATTTTATCTGCCTTTTTTTTTTTATTTGAATGATTTGAATATGAATAAAATAAAAATTATTGGC
>MDTA01091959.1_pt1 | contig 14259 bp, 15 predicted proteins | sample 811151 | NCBI WGS metagenome assembly MDTA01 (sample SAMN05326648, study PRJNA326480) | marine metagenome | isolation source: seawater | place: Indian Ocean: South | collected 2010 | reverse complement strand
ATTAAATTTTAAAAAAATTAATAAATTAATAATGATTATAAAAATAGATAATAAAATTAATTACATTTTCTCAATTCTAAAAATTAATTTATAAATAAAATGATAAATTACAAATATTTATATTTTAATCTTATAACTAATCTTGGCAGAAAATAAATAAACAATAACTTGAGTTTTAAGTGTAAAGGTGAAAATTTTAAAATATCGAATAATAACCTAAGGCTTTTTTTATCAGTTAACAGATATATTAATCTTAAGTATTCTAATTTTTGTGATAATAAATATTTATTTTTAAAAAATATTTTATTTTTAAAGTCCTGGTTTTTAAACCAGTCTTTATACTCATAATAAAACATTTTCCTATTATTATGAGTATAGTTATCTTTATGGAAACGTATATTAACAAATTTATTTTGAAAACCCATGCCTTTGAATTTTTTTGAAACTCTTAATATAAAATCATAGTCTCCAATTATATTATAAGAGATGTTAAATTTAAAATTTTTAATTAATTCTCTTTTTAAGACAATTGAGCTCAATTTGACAAAATAATATTTCAATAATTTGTCTAGAATAAATCCCGAAGGGAGCGTTCCATTATAAAATATCTCAAATTTTTTTGTGTTTTCAAAATAATGGTAACAATTAGAAAATGAAAAACCATATTCTTTAGATGATAAGAAAAATTTCTCTCTAGAACTTAAATATTCATTATCCCACCAATCATCAGTATCCAGAAAAGATATATATTTACCTTTTATTTTTTTTAAAGCAAAATTTCTAGCTTCGTATAATCTTAATTTTTTCTTTGTTTTAAAATATTTGAATCTTTCGTCTTTTATGTTCTTATATATTTTTGCACTTTTATCAGTTGAACAATTATCTAAAAAAATTACTTCAAAATCTCTGAACTTTTGATTTAAAACGGATTGTAGAGTTTTGGATAAAAATTTCTCTCCATTAAAACAATTAATAATTATACTAACGAGAGGCTTCTTCATTTTTATGCTTAAAATATAAATACAATCCTATTGGGTAAAAATAGAACATCGATAACCAGTTGTTAAAAAAATTACCACTTGGTATCAAAGGCCAAATATTTACGAAAATAGCAGATATAGCGATTGCCTTAGATATTTCAATTTTATCAAATTTATTCATTGAATTTATTTTTTTTCTAGAGACAAATATCTCTCTTACTAAATATAAAAAAGCAAAAATTAATAATAAGAAACCTACTATACCGTTAGAAACCAAAATTTGAATATAAGTATTATGTGGATGAGTTGAGCAGCCATCATTCTTTTCTAAAATATAAATTTTATTTCTACATAAATATCTAAACCCTTTTGTACCTGTTCCAAAAATAATATGATCTTTAAAAATTTTTAATGACAGAAGGTAATGAGCGTGGTGATCTGGTGAAAAAAGATAAATCTTTTTAAAAATTTTATGTTTATCCTTTTCTTGAAGATTTTTTTCGATTCCTAAAAATTGATTATATGTTTTTTTAAACATTCTTGAGGCTGGATTATTTTGGTCACCACTTTTCAAATATGGTAAAATGAATGATAATGTTAAAAAAGTTATTGTAACTATTAAAATAAACTTTCTTAAATATTTTGTAATAAAATATAAAGTAAAAAAAAATAAAATTAGTAAGCCGAAAGATGTTCTTTCACCTGAAACATAAACTATAAAGCAACTGCAAGCTATTAGAAATATGTAAAAAAAATTAATTTTTTTTCCATTTAGTGCATCACTCATAACCAAATAAATCATAAATATTGGTAAAGTTCTCATTATAAACCCTCCCAAAATTAATTCCTCAGCAAAAAAACTTGATACACGATTCGCTAATATTTCGTATCCAAATACATTTTTACCAGTATAGTATTGTAATAATGCATCAAAAATTATTATTACTAAAAACAATGAAATAAAAAATACTATTTTCTTATTAAAAAAATTAAATTTTTCTAATAAAAACCAAATTGAAATCGCAAACATTGGTACTCTAAAATAGAATAGTCCATTTAAAATAGTTTCAAAACTATAAAAATTTATTAAAGTTGAAAAAAGTGTTGATAAATAAAAAAGAAAAAAAAAAAAATATAAATCTATTTTTTAAAAAAAAAAATTTTTTGTCTTTAAACATATAAAATATGAAAAAAGAGAAACTTACGATCAAAAATATTTCTGGAATAAGAGGCCCTGTTAATAAAAATAATGGAAAAAAAGCCAATCCGTATCCAAATAATAATTTAGGCAAGTTATTTATTGAATTCATTTCTAATTGAACTTAACAATTCTCTCTTAAAATCTTCTTTTGTATAAATATAATTTTTACTAATTGTTTTTTGAATGTTTCTATAGTTTCTTAAAATAAATTTAAAGATTTTTTTTATGTTTTTTATTTCTCTTTTACAAACAAAAATTCCTTTTCTTCTATTTACGATATGTTCAATTTCCTTAAAAATGATTATTGGTTTAAATCTAGCTAAAGACTCTGATACAACTTTTGGATAGCCCTCTGTAAAAGATGGCAATATAAATATGCGAGCGGAGTCATACAATTTTATTAATTTATTAGATTTAACAACCGGACCAATATAATTAATATTTTTGGCATAATATTTTTTTTCAATAAATTTTTTTTTTGTTCCAACGATTGTTAAATTATAATTAGTCAAATTTTCTTTAAAAATTTTCGCTAGAAAATAACTTCCTTTTTCTCTCTTAAATCTACCAACATATAGAAAATCTATTTTAAATTTATTAATTTTTTTATTTTTCTTTAGCCAAGTTTTATTTAACTCTGATGGATGAAGAATTCTTTTTATTTTCACATTTGTGAATTTTTTTGATACCGATAAAATTTTTAATTTTTTACTAATTATATAAAACATAAAAAAATAGAAAAAATATCCTAAAATTCCATATTTAATCTTATATTCTAAAAAACCATCACTTCTTAAAAAAACGTATCCTTTAATCTTTTCTCCTGACAGATATAACTTTAATAAAGAAAAAAAATTGTATGGAGTAATTGAGATCATTAAAACATTCATTTTTTCATCTTTCTCTTTATTTTTTTTAAAAAAATTGAATTTTTCACTTATTAAAAAGTTAAATTTTTGAACGCTTTTCCTACAAATTAAATGAACGTCATATTCGGTAACTAAACACGATAATATATTATTCAAATCATTATTTGATGTAAAAAATTTTTTTTTTGATTTCCAAATTTTATCATTACTTATTAAATATATTTTTTTCATATTTCCTGAGCGAAATATCTAATGGTTTTTTTAAGTCCATCATTTAATCTAATTTTTGGTCTCCAATTAGATGTTTTTCTCAGTATCGATAAATTTGGATATGACTTATTAATTTCATCTTTTCTCAATGGAATAACTCCAAATTTAGGATATCCACCTCCCACCAATTCACAAATATTTAAAATTAATTTTTTCACTTTTATTGGTTTTCCTGATCCGACGTTTATTATACTTGCAGTATTTCTTTTTTTTAAAATTTTTATTAAAATATCTATTAAGTCATCAATATATAAAAAATCTTTAAATTGGTTTCCAGAGGAACAATCAAATTTTTTATTAGACAAAGCATTAGTTATAGTAATCGGAATGATTCTGTTCACATCTTGTTTAGGGCCATAAATTTGATACAGCCTTAATATTGTTACTGGAAAATTTTTTTTTTTTTTCAAATCTAATAAATATCTTGTACTTAAAAGTTTTGCTGCTGCATAGGTAGAATAAGTTTTTTGAAAATTGTTTTTACTTTCAATTTGTGGAGATTTTAATTTGCCATACTCTAAACCAGATCCTACTTGAATAAATTTTTTTATTTTTCTATTTAAAAAAAACTTTGCTAAATTTTTACATCCATTGAAATGACTTTTCATGGTTTTTGCTTTATTAGAATGATCAACATACCCTGCAAGATTGACTATGTAATCATAATTCATAGATAATTTTTTTTTTAAATTTTTCTCTTTTGAAATATCAAGTCTAATATACTTTACATTATTTAATCTTCTTTTATTTGGAGGTAAATTTATCGAAACACTATGAACTATCCATTTTAATTTTAGACATCTTTTAGCCAAATGATATCCAATAAAGCCTGTTGCTCCTGTAATAAGAATTTTATTTTTTTTCAAGATGATATTTATTTTTAATTTTTTTTTCTAAAATTTCTTTATCTCTCAAAGTGTCCATGCATTGCCAAAACCCTTTATGCTTAAATGCCACCAATTGTTTTTTTTTTGTTATTATTTCAAATGGCTCCCTCTCAAGAAATGTTCTATCGCTTTTTATATATTTAATAAATTTTGGCTCAATAACAAAAAAACCTCCGTTTATCCAACCTTCATCAAGGCTGTTTTTTTCTCTAAATATTCTTACATAACTATTTTTTATTTTTATTGCACCAAATCTTGCTGGAGGTCTTACTGCAGTCACTGTTACTAATTTTTTTTTCTTGTTATGAAATCTTACTAATTTATTAATGTCCACATTTGATAACCCATCCCCATACGTTAACAAAAAATTTGAATCAAGATATTTCTTCAATCTCTTTAGTCTTCCACCTGTCATGGTTTTAAGACCTGTGTTTACCAAAAAAATTTTTATACCTTTTTTAAATTTCACTTTAGAAAAATATTTCTTAATCGAGGCCCCTTTATATCCAAGAGCAATTATGAACTCTTTATGATTGTATTTAATATAATGATCTATTATTCTATGAATTATAGGTTTTCCACACACTTTGATCATAGGTTTTGGAAGAGTTTTTGTATATTCAGATATTCTTGTACCCATACCTCCTGCAAGTATAACAACTTTCATTTATCTGATCTTTTTGAAATTAGTTTTGTATATTCGATTATTTGATTTTCTGAAAATTTTCTCATTTTTTTTAAATCACGATTTTCATAGTAGGCTCTATACCATCTTATAGTCATTTTGATGCTTTCTTTAAAAGACAATATACAAGTCCAACCTAAATTTCTTCTTGCTTTATTACAGTTTAATTTTAGTAAATTAGATTCAAGAAAATCTTTTTTTTTATTTAATACTGACCAACTGACTAATGGCCAAATTCTTTTTACTTCCTTAAGAACTGATATAACTGAGTAATTGTTACTTAATTTAGGTCCAAAATTGAATGCCTCTCCATGTATTCTGGGGTCCAATCTTAATTTAATTGCTAATAACATGTAGCCAGAGACTGCTTCTAAGACATACTGCCATGGTCGAGTTGAATTAGGATTTCGAATATTCACTTTTTTTTTTAACGACCAAGACTTAATACAATCTGGTAATAACCTATTTTCTGACCAGTCCCCACCTCCAATTACATTTCCTGCTCTAGCAACAGCAATTTTAACATTGCTTTTTGAGGAATAGAAAGAGTTAATATAGGATTTTATTGCAAATTCTGCTGCTCCTTTTGATGCGCTATAAGGATCATTACCACCCAATTGATCTTCCTCTACATACCCTCTTTTAATTTCTAAATTTTTATAACTTTTGTCACTAGTGATTATTACGGCAACACATTTTTTTTTTAAATATCTTAGAGACTCCAAAACATTGATGGTACCCATTAAATTTGAATTCCATGTTAACAAAGGATTTTTGTAAGATTTTTTTACTAAAGATTGTGCAGCAAGATGAAAAAGGAAATCCGGCTTGTGTTTTAAGATTATCTTTTTTAGTTTTTTAAAATTTTTAATATCAAAACTGTAATTTTTAAACAATCTATTACTATTAATTATTTTAAAATGTGATGGATTTGTTGGAATATCGTATGATATACCAATAACTTTTGCTCCTAACATTTTGAGCCACAGAGATAACCATGAACCTTTGAAACCAGTATTTCCAGTTATTATTATAGTTTTATTTTTAAAAATGTTTGTATTTTTAACTGAATAAAACATTTTCTATGGTTTCTTTTATCTTTTTATTACTCTTTAATTCTGAAATTTTTGGATTTCCAGTTGTTTTTAAAGATATATATCTAGGAAATTTTCCAATTTTCTTTTTATCAAAAAATATGAATCTAAAAATTTCTTCTTTAAGTAAGTTTTGATTTATCTTTAAAGATTTTAAATTTATTGGTAAAGAATAAAGTTTAAGAATATCTCTTATTTGTCTAAAAATTTTATTTTTTTCCATTAGTATAATAAATCTCACATAATAGTCCCAATCCCACAGCTTCTCCATGTCTTAAAACTTCTTTTCTGTTTCCTAGATTTTTTTCTAAAGATGATTCAATTGCATGTGCAAATGTATGTCCAAAATTGAGCATTAATCTGAAATTTTTTTCTTTTACATCATTTTGAAAAAATTTTATTTTTGAGATTAGTGTTTCTTTTATAATTTTTGATAAGAAAGAAAAATCTCTTTGAATAATTTTGTTTCTTTTTTTTAAATAGTTAATTAAATTTGATTTATCAATTAAACTACATTTGATAATTTCCGGTATTCCTGAAATATACTCCCTGTTAGGTAAATAATGAATAATAGTTTTAGAAATATAAACGTTTTTGGGATGGTAATATGTTCCTAGAGAATTTATTATATTTTTAAAATTAATGCCATTTTTACCACCTATACAACTATCGATAATAGCTGTCATTGTTGTTGGTATATGAAAATAATTTAAACCCCTTAAATATAAAGATGCTGCCATCCCTGAAACATCACCCACAACTCCACCACCACAGGAGATTAAAACTGAATTTTTTGAGAATTTCTTTTTAAACAATTTATCAATTATTTTTAAAAATGTTTTAAAATTTTTATTTTTTTTACTTCCTTCAACATACAAAATATTAAGGTCGGGGAAAGATCTTCTTAAATCATGAATTATATATCTGATTATTTTTGTGTGAATATTTTTGTCTATGACTAGTAAAATTTTTTTATCGTGTCCCATTTTTTTTAAATCTTTTGAGATTTGCATGTATGAATTTTTTTTATTTTTGATTGTTAAGCCTTGATTATCAGGACAAAAAGTAACTTTAAATGATTCGTTTTCAACCTTGTAATTAAGTCTCATGCGGATCTACACCCTCCAATTTTTCTGAAAATATTTTTCGAAATAAGTGAACTTAAATAAAAAATTTACATAAAGTCTTTTTAAGTTGGATCTAGTTGTAGTTATACTCAAAATTTTTTTAGGCACCTAACCAGCCTCCATCAATATTTATATTTTCACCAGTTATATATTGAGAATTATCTGAAATAAGAAAATAAATTAATTCTGAAATTTCTTCAGATTTACCCCATCTTCTTTGCGGAATTCGACTTAATGTCCACGAATAAAGTTTTTTCTTATTTTTTTTAAAAGATTTATAAAAAGATGTTTTAGTAAATCCAGGGCTTACAGAATTTGCTCTTATGTTTTTTTTTGCCATCTCAACTGCAAAACATTTTGTTAATGAAATTAATGCTCCTTTCGAAGATCCGTAAGACGATAATTCATCAAAACCATTCTGTCCTACAATTGATGAAATATTTACTATTGAACCTGGTAATTTTTTCTTCAGAAGATTTTTTGAGAACAATTGCATCAACTGGAATATAGAAAAAAAATTCGTCTGAAATACATTTTCTAAATCATCTTTTTTAATATCAAGAAATTTTTTTCTTTGTCTTATCCCAGCATTGTTTACCAAACAAGTAATTACTTTGTTGTTTTTATTTGAATTAGTAATAATCTTTTTTATTAGTTTTATATTTTGGACATTTCCATTAATTACTGAAATATTTTTAAAATTCTTAAATTTGACATTATCTTTTTTATCTTTAATGAGTGCATACACAAAATAACCTTTAGATATAAAAAGTTTAACTGTGCTTTCGCCTATTCCTTTTCCTGCACCAGTTATCAAGACGTTTTTATAAAATTTGGTCATATAAAGTTTTTTATACTATTTTTTTTGTCTAAAATAAGAAATTTGGTATTTTTTGAAACATACTTGTATACATTTTTGTCTATTTTTGAAATTTTAATAGAATTCCAAATTTTTCTACTAAAGACATGTAACTTATCTGCGGTAATATGATAAGCGGAGTTGCATACTTGCAAACATTCAGTTGCTGTGCCACCCGGATGTGAAAAAATAATCGGATCAGTATTTTTTATTTTTGATTTTGTCTTTTTTGATTTTTTTAATATTTCTAATATTTCCTTTTTGAAATTAATGTGATCTTTCGCAAATATTTTTAAAGGATGTATGCTTATTTTGTAATTAGATAAATCAAAAAAAACTTTTGAGGTTAAAACTTTAAATCCCTGTAAAAGATCATCATGATCCTCAGTTAAATCAAAAGGTAAAAAAATTGTTCTTTCTCTGTTTTGGAGTTCTTTAAATCTTAGAGAAGATGTTGTTTTGACAATATTTTTAGGCCAAGAATAATTTTTAACCAACATCTTTTTTTGAATATTACTACAAACAAATAGCTTATTAATTTTAATTTTTTTATAAATCATATCCAATTGAAATGGCCAAGGCATATTATGTAGATAACAAATTACTTTGTTTTCATAATTTTTATTATTCGTTGCTATTATAAAAGCATTTTGATGAGGTCTATTTTCATATGGAATGAGAACATTTATTTTTTTTTTTGGTAATTCGTTTTGGACGATTTTTTGGATAAATTCATTAAAAATATTTGTCGAATTAAATTTATGAAAAAAATCTTTACAAAAAATTTTGTTAAATAAATGACTCAAAAAAGTAAAAGGATTAAAAAAAATTTTTGTCCTCGTAATGATAACACAATTTTTTGCTTTTTTGGGCAAAAAACCATCAACAGAATTTAATATAAAAAAAAAATTTTTATTATTTGAGTTTACTTTAAAATAATCATCAAAAAAAATATCTTTTTTAAAATTTTTTTTCCAGGAATATGAATAAATAATATTTATTTTTTTTTTATTACAAATATTATCATAAACATGATAATCAAAATTAAATCTTCCAATATTTAAAATTTCAGAAAAAAAATATCTGAGATAACTTTTACTAAAAAATTTATTTTTATTGATCAACTGAAGTTTTTGATATCCAAGACTATTTATCCAAGTTGTGAGATCACAAAATGGGCTTAACCCAATTTCTAAACCCTTTTTTTTACAATCTATTAAATATTTTTTAGATTTTTTTATTAAAGATAATTGAACAAGATTAATTTCATTGTTCATTTTTGAAATTTCAGCCAATTATTAAATTCATTCATAAAAATTTTCATTTTATCTACTGGTCCCAAACTGATTCTTATGCAATTTTCAATTTTATCTTTGAAGTTTGTTCTAATATAAATTTTTCTTTTTCTCATGAATTTTCTAAGATTTTCTGTATCCTCTTTATCTCTAAGTCTTATGAGAACAGCATTGGTAACATTACCGCCTTTAAAAAAAACATTTAACTTTGTAAGGTTCTTTTGAATGTATTGAGATCCTTTTTTAATTTGTGAGACATGATTATCCAGTATTTTTTTATTATTTAAGGCCCATACTGCAATTTGAAATGATAGTGCATTTGTTTCTACTAATGATCTGCATTTTGAAATATACTCACATAATTTTCTGTTTGTGACCAAAAAGCCTAATCTTATACTTGGCAATCCCCAAGCCTTGGAAAATGTTCTCATTACAATTAAATTCTTTTTTTTTACTGAATTTTTAATTTCAGATTTTGAACCAAAATGATAATAAGCTTCATCGTAAACAAGTATGATATTTTTCTTCAAACAAAGTTTATAAATTTTACTCTTTAATTTCTTATCAAATTCAAATTCGATTGGTAAATTTGGATTAACTAAAAAAATTACTTTTGTTTTTTTTGTAACAATTTTTTTTAAATCGCTAAATTCTAATGACAAATCATTATTAAATTTCCATTTTTTTATCTTTACTTCATTTAATTTGCACAAAACTTCATACATTGGATAAGTTGGATCCATTATCACCACTTCCTCATTTTTTTTTACCAAACTAAAAATTATTTGTGACATAAGTTCTGTTATACCTTGGCCAATATAAATATTATTCTTATTTATTTTAAAAAATTTTGACAAATTTTTGTACAAGTTTTGAATATCCGGAGTTGCATTTATTGAAAATCTTGAAATAGATTTTAGAATTTTTTTGTAGGTTGCTTCATTGTAATTTTCAACTCTTTCATTTCTGTCTAAAAGTACACCTTTTTTAATATCTCGGTTTTCAGATGTTTGGAGTCTCGTTAGTTTTTGAATATGAGGTTTGAACATATTTTACAATTTTTTTTCAAAAGCATCGTTTAAATCTGTGCTTTTACATTCAATATTATTAATACATTTATTGCAAAATAAACCATCTAATTTTTTATCAAGGTGTTTCTTTCTCAAATATTGAAACTTTTCTCCATTCCAAATTTCTGTCAAAGAATTTTTTGTCGTATCTCCAATCTCTAACTTTTTATGAAAATCTGCTGTACATGCAACAACAAAACCATGCGGGTTCACTACCAATCTATTAAACGGATATACACATCTTGACATAACATCATCATCTTTAAGGCTACCGAGGACATTTCCATCTTTGATGTCCTCTGTATCTTTCAATTCCATCATTCCTCCACCCTGATTGCTAATTTCTCTAAATTCAAACTTGTCACAATTTGCTTTAATAACTTTTTCTATATCTTCTGCAACAAAGTCTGTCTTAGAATTTTTTACTGTGCTAACATAAATACCCATCTTAATATTATTTTCATTTCTATAATTAAAAATCCATTTTAAATTCTCTATAACTTTATCGAAATCATCATATCCATGTACTCTTTTAAAATCTTCTCTGTTATGGGCATTAATTGAAAATTTTATGCTATCACAACCTGCATCGATCACAGGTTGTGCTCTTTTTGAGTTTGCTAAAGCACCATTGGTATTTATATATATATAGTCATATTCTAATCTTTTACCTTCTTTAATAAATTCAGGTAATCTCTTATCCATAAATGGTTCACCAGTGGCTTGTAATGCAAGATCAGTTGAGCCATTATTTTTTGCTTCTTGCATTAATTTAAATGCCAATTTTAAATCTAAAGCATCATATTTTCGAATCTTTGGATTTGCACAAAAGTAACATTTATGATTACAACGATTATTTATGTCTAGTGTAATTTCTCTTGGAAAAGGAGGGGTTAAGGAATAAATATCCTCTGGGGCTTTAAAAGTAAGTTTTTTTCTTAAATTTAAAGATTTGGCGAATTCTTCTTTTAAATATGGTGGATAAAACTTTTTCATTATTAGAATATTTTATGTATATCATTTTATAAAATCTTACAATAAATTCATCATTAAATAAATCTTTATTCATTCATATGAAACTAAATTGTTTTTTAAGGGTGAATTTGAATGAATTTATAACTATATTTTTAAAAATAAAAAAACTCTGAACAAATGCTATGAGATCTTTTAAAGTTGGAAATCTAAAAATAAGTAATGATAGATGTATTATAATTGCTGAGGTTGGTGTTAATCATAATTGTAGTTTAAAAATTGCAAAAAAATTAATATTTGAGGCGAAAAAAAATGGGGCAGATATCGTAAAGTTTCAAACTTATAAAGCTGAAAAGCTATCAATAAAAGAAAGTCCGAAATTTAGATTACCGAATGGAAAAATGATTAAAAAAGGATCTCTTTTTAATTCTTATAAAAAAGTCGATAGATTTAATAAAAATCATTATGAACTTCTTAAAAAGATTTGTGTGAAAAATAAAATTGAATTTATGTCAACACCATTTGATAACGAGGCAGTTGATATGCTTTCTAAATTAGGTGTTAAAGCTTTTAAAATTGCATCTTGTGACATCACAAATTTTCCCCTGCTTAAGAAAATTGCAAAAAAAAAGAAACCAATTTTTTTATCTACAGGAGCATCAAATATCAAAGAAATTCAAAATGCAGTAAAATATATATCAAAATTTAATAAAAATATTTGTTTAATGCATTGCACTATGAGTTACCCTACAAAACCTAGAGATGTAAATTTACTAGCACTGAATGAATTTAAAAAAAAATTTAAAGGTATTCCTTTAGGTTTAAGTGACCATTCTTTAGGTTATGAAATAGCAGCAGCATCGGTATTACTTGGAGTTAGGGTAATTGAAAAACATTTTACATACAACAAAAATTTAAAAAAATCCCCGGATCACTCGATTTCCATAAGCCCATCAGAACTTAAAAAACTCAAAATTAATATTGATTTATTTTTAAAAGCAAGTGGTGAAGAGGAAAAAAAAGTTTTAAGATGTGAAAAAGTTCTCAGAAAAATTGCTAGAAGAAGTCTTGTTACAAATAAATATATTAAGAAAGGAGAAATTATCACAAATAATAGCCTAACTCCAAAACGTCCTGGATCAGGAATCCCCCCCAATCAAATATCATTGATTATTGGCAAGAAGGCAAAAAGAAATATTTTTGAGGATACTATAATTAAAAAAAAGGATTTTTTTTAATAAATTTATTTATTTAAAAGTTTTTTAATTGTTTTGACTACATGTTGCTGCTCTTTAAATGAAATCTTTAAGTGGAAGGGAATAGTAATACATTCTTTTCCCCATTTGGTGGAAATAGGGAAATTTTTATCCTTTAATTTATATTTTTTTTTATAATAATTTAACTGATGAACTGGTTTATAGTGAATTGAGCAGCCAATATTTTTTCTTTTTAAACAATCAATAATTTCATTTCTGTTTTTTTTATTTAAACTAATTGTAAAGATATGATTAGCAGAAATACAGCTTTGGGGAGTTTTGGGTATGAATATATCTGAATTTTTAAATAAAGAGACATAATTATTATAAATTTTTTTTCTTTTTAATAAATTTTTGTTTATATCTCTAATTTGTGGAAGCAGCATATAGGACAACAAATCAGGAAGTTTTGCATTAATTCCAATGTCGTTCATATCTATTTCCTTATGTTTTTTTGATTTATATTTTTCTAATGCGGTCTGTGATAAACCAAAACTTTTTAGTTTTCTTAATTTATTTGCTAGATTGTTATCATTTGTTGCTATAGCACCCCCTTCGCCACATGTAATATTTTTTGTTGCATAAAAAGAAAATATTGCAGCAGTTGACCATTTTGCAGATTTGTAATTGTATATTGAGGATTCTAGTGAGTGAGCACTATCCTCGATAATATTAATTTTTAATCTTTTTTTTTTTAAAAATTTGTTAAGTTTTCGAGTATCAAACATATTTCCATATAAATGAACGGGCATAATAACTTTTGTTTTTTTATTAATTTTTTTTACTATTTCATTGTAATTTGCTAACAATGAATCTTTTTCAACATCAACAAATATTGGCTTTGCACCTAAAACCTCAACCACGTTAGCTGTGGCAGAAAATGTCATTGAAGGAATTATAACTTCATCATTTTTTTTTAATTTCAATGCTAATAAAGTTATTAAAGCGCCTGTAGTCCAACTACTTGTTAAAATAACATTTTTAACTTTTAGATAATCTGCAAGTTTTTTTTCAACCTGTTCACCTATTGGTCCAGCAGTTATTATATCACTTTTTAAAATTTTATTGAAATTTTTAAAAGATATACCGGACAAAGAATGTTTATAGAAGTCTACTTTCATTTAAATACCAAATATATATATTTTATTAAATATGTAAAATTTTATTGGACGAAGAGGATTTATATACTCCTCTCGTATCAATTATTTTTTTTGAAAACTTTTTCACCAAATTATAATTTAAATTACTATGGTCAGTTAAAATAATCACACAGTCATAATTTTTTAATTTTCTATAATTTAATCTAATAGATTTGATATTCTTTTTATTTATTTTGATATTATTTATATAAGAATCATAATAGCTCACCCGAACATTTTTTATTTTTTTTATTTTTTCAAATATTTTAATTGATGCAGATTCTCTTAAATCATTTACATCTTTTTTATAAGCTACACCTAGAATCAAGATATTTTTTTTTTTTTTAACATTTTTCAAAAAATCTTTAATTTTATTTATTGTCCAAAGTGTAACTTTTTGATTTACATTAGCACTTAATTCAATAAATTTTGTTTTAAAATTATACTTTTTGGCTGTCCAAGAAATAAAAATTGGGTCAATTGGTATACAATGACCACCTGTTCCAGGTCCAGGTATGAATTTTTTAAAGCCAAAGGGCTTTGTGCTTGCAGCCT
>MDTA01219665.1_pt1 | contig 14260 bp, 18 predicted proteins | sample 811151 | NCBI WGS metagenome assembly MDTA01 (sample SAMN05326648, study PRJNA326480) | marine metagenome | isolation source: seawater | place: Indian Ocean: South | collected 2010 | reverse complement strand
AGGAGTAATGCATAGATTTTTCCATAAAAATTTTGATTTATATAAAGTCTTATGCCCTCTTGATAAAAACATGAGGGATTACCACTGGTGGTTAGAGTCGAAATGCAGAAATTATGTTATTGATCTAACTGAAGAACAATATTTAAATGAAGGAATTACAAATGTTAGAGATAATGGCAAAATAACAAAAAGTTTGGGTCACTCTTATGGCAATAAAACAAAATATATGGCGTATATTATCGCGACTAAGAATTCACCAAATGCAGTAAAAATCAAAGATATAAAATTAAGTTCTTATATAAAATAATTACCTTCTAGTAATTTAAATCTATCTAATAAATTAAACATATCCATTGCTTATAGTTTGAGGTTCTTCGTTACAATACACAATACAATGATCAGATTTAAAAATTTTCCTAAAGTCTACGTGTAATCTTTCAGTTGCAGAATTTTCTTTTGATTTCATAGCATGTCTTATAAAATCCATCTCATTAAATTTCTTATTGAGAATGGTGAACGGAGTGAATCGTTTCAAAAGCCCTCTTTATCTCTACTTTTATTTTCACTTCATTTGCATTTATTTAAAATGGTGTTTTTTACTCAAGTAATAATACTTTACGTTTCTCAGTAATGTACTTCTCTATTTGATGGGAGTAAGAAAGATGAGAGAATCTCAGGAACTTCAAATATATAGGAAACTAAAGTGCAAGACTCAAAAGGGGCGAATACGTACCCCTTTATTACTTTTATGAAGTAAAAATATAAGAAAAGAAATACACCATATTTAAAAATATTTAAAAAGTTATGATTCAAAACTTAGCAATTTTTAAATATATGATCATATTCAAAAATTTAAAGAATATCTAAATAATTATCCTTATAAACGTGATAAGGAGAGATTATAAATTACCTGATCTAAAGCAGTAATTATTCATGTTGTAAAAATTATTTTTTTAAATCTATATAAATTAAACTTAATTATAGAATTTGGGTCATTAATAGCAAAAGGAAAGAGCTCTTACTTTTAGTCTTTTGAATTCGAAACTAAGTATTCTTGATTATAATGTTTAGAATTTTTTAATCCAATATCAAAAGATTCTATTTCAAAGTTATTGATTCTCTATCTATCTAGCTAAGTCAAATAGGTAAGATATTCGGGAAGATATAATTCAATTAGAGTATTTTCATTAAAAAATTATCAAAAAAAACATATCTCTATTCACTTTAGATAGTATTCTTATAAATAATAAATCTATTATTTAAACAAATTTATAAATAAAGATAATTAGTGATCCCTTTTAATAAGCCATTTCTCACAGGTAAAGAAGTTCAATATATAAATAAAGCCAATAATCTTGGTCAAATCTCAGGAGATGGATTTTTTACAAAAGAGTGTCAAAAATGGTTAGAAAAAAATACATCGGCTAAATTAGCTTTACTTACAAATTCTTGTACAGCAGCTCTTGAGATTGCCGCAATACTAGCTGATATAAAAAAAGGTGATGAAATAATTATGCCCTCTTACACATTTGTCTCAACTGCAAATGCTTTTACTTTAAGGGGTGGGAAACCTATTTTTGCAGATATTAATCCTTTTACAATGAATATAGATTTCAATGAGATAGAAAAACTAATTAATGAGAGAACAAAGGCAATTGTTCCAGTTCATTATGCTGGTTTTGGATGTGATATGGATCAAATATCTAAAATAGCAAAGAAATATAACTTACTCGTAATTGAGGATGCTGCACAAGCTGTATTGTCGGAATATAAAGGAAAAGCACTTGGTTCAATAGGAGATTTAGGATGTTACTCTTTTCATGAAACTAAAAATATAATTGCAGGAGAAGGTGGGGCTTTACTTGTTAATAATGAAAGATTTATAGAAAGAGCTCAATATATAAGAGAAAAAGGTACAAATCGTACTTTATTTAATAAAGGTCTTATTGATAAATATACTTGGGTAGATATTGGTTCATCCTTTCTTCCTGGAGAATTAACTGCAGCATTTTTATTAGCTCAGATGGAGCAAGCTAAAATTATTACTAAAGAGAGAGTAGAAATTTGTAATTATTACTATAAAGGTTTTAAAGAAATTTCAGATGAAGGATTAGTTTCAGTTCCATTATCTCTTAAGAGCAATATGCATAATGGACATATGTTTTATTTAATTCATCCTTCAGCTAAACAGAGAGATTTATTCATTGAAAAAATGAGAGAAAAGGGTGTAATGGTAGTTTTTCATTACATACCTCTTCATAATTCCCCATATGCGATGAAAAATTTTAATACGAAAAGTTTGAAATTGCCAATTACAGAATCCTTATATAAAAGGATATCTAGAATACCTGTTTGGATTGGAGTTGATAAAGAATATGTCTTAAAATCAGCTATAGAATCTTTGTATGAAATAAAAAAAACATATAAATAATATATTAAGTAGTGTTATTTAGGGTTTAAAACCATTTTACAAACAATTAATAAGATCATAAATATTTGTGATCAATGCAAAGTTTCTTTTATTAGAAAAATAATAAACAAAAAAATTTGAGAATTAAAATCTATTTGATGTATTAATCAGATTTAAATTTTGCAACTTAGATTATAAAACTATTTAAAATAATAATAATTTACTTTTTTAATATCGAAGGAATTATGTTTGTTAGTATTGATCTTTGTTTGGTTCCAATTGGTGTAGGAACTTCATTATCTCCTTATATTAGGGAATGTATTCAAATCATAAAAGAGGATGGACTCATTTACGAATTAGGCGCTAACGGAACTGCCATAGAAGGAGATTGGGAAAAAGTATTTGAATGTGTTAAAAAATGTCATCAAAGAATTCATGAAAAAGGAGCTCCTAGGATTTATACAACTATTAAAGTAAATACAAGAACTGATAAAGAGCAAAAATTCATAGATAAAGTAAAAAGTGTATTGGATAGCTAATAATAAAAGGATTCGATAAATATATCAATTTTTATTTATAGTAAATATGTTTTTATAGAGATCATTTCTAAAGTTAATAGTTGAAAAATGTTTGAAAAAAAAATCACTCTCATCATTGGTAATGATATTCATCAAAAGAATGAAGAATTATTTGATGATTTCGAATCGTATGAATATCAAGGATTTTATTTTGATGAATTTGGTTTAAAGCAAACTATGGATTATTGGAATGGAGATAAATTCTTTAATAACTATTTGGAAATATTTTATTTCTTTGGTATAGATGAGGATGAAGATTGTTCAAGATGCCAAGGTTTAAGAATTTGGTTTAATGAGTATTCAAAATTTAATGAAAAAGATAAAGAAATTTGGATGCAGCTTGCTAAAGATTCTGGACATCCAACACAGATAAAAATCAATACAAATTTTGGAGAGATAAAAGATTTTGAATATAAAGATATCAAAAATTTTAGATAAAAATTTTAATTACTTCCAACTTTTGCAGGTTCAAGATTATAGATATATGTTCCTCCATCATTATCACTATCGTCATCATCATCATTGAAAGAATTTATTAATACTAATACTCCCCCCAGGCCAAGGAACATCGAAATTAACAGGATTGGATCATTCATAAGTAAATTGTGGACAATAATAATCAAATCTGTGTGTGATTAAATACATCTCAATTAATTCTTAATCTTTTAATTCTTTTTCTTTTATTAATACTTTCATTCGTTTTAACTTTTCCTTGATAATGAATTTGACATCCCCATTCATATAAATCTAATCCTGTATCTAATTTATTTATATTAAGTTCTAATTTGTTTATGTCGAATATTTCGCCTTTTGCAAAAGTGAATTCACCATATAGTCCGGACCAAACTTCTTGGGATTCAATATAATAATCTTCATCTTCACACTCCCAATGGTTAATGCAGAATTTTGGTATTTGCTCAAATGAATTTGTTAAAAGTAAATCCTCTGGATTTAAATTACCTCTATAAATACCTAATTTTTTAAGATTTCTAAATTCAAATTGATTTTTGAAATTATGATCTAGATTCTCCAAAGTGATTTTTAAAGAATTAGAAAAACTCAAAAATAGATCTTTCGAAGTTAAATAACCTTCTTTAAATTCAAAATCCTCTTCATCTAAAATTGCACCACTGCATGAATGTCGACAGATATATTCAATTCCTATTTTTTCTATAGACCATCCATTACCTGAAATGGATAATTTGCGTCTTGAATTTCTATCTTCAAAATGTATAAGGTTGATCATTAATCAATAATAAAATTCATTTTATGTGCAGTTAGATTGAAAAAATTTAGAAAATTATAATCAGGAATAATATAAGCAATATATTCCTTTAGCTTACGAGTTTCTATTATTTTGTATTTTTTGGTTGGCTTTCATTCTCATTTTATAAAAACTTTCTTCACACCTTATTATTATTCCTTCATATCTTGAAGGAAAGTTAATCATGTATTTTTTTAAAATCAATTCTTTGGGGAACATACCTTTGATTAGAAAAACAACTTTATTATCTTTTTCAATTAGAAAATGAGTAGGAAAATCTTTCATTAATTCTTCCCAAGTTATGTCAGAAGCTAAATATCCTTTAAATTCATCTGGAAAATGTTCTCTCATAATGGGTTTGATTGCAAGATTGGCGGGGAAACCATCTAATATCCTAAAATAAACTGCTTTTTTTTCTTCTTTAACAATATAAGGAAATGGTATAGGATTCTTACCATATTTTTGTTTGTATTGATTTGTATAGTGTGATTTCCGTGTCATTATTTTATATTTATTATTTACAATCTTGGTCTTTTAATCTATTGAAAGTACATTTGCTATTTATTATCATGCCTTTGTATCCTGGCAAATTAAGTTTTTTTAACCATAAAGGAATCTTTTCTATTGAATCAAATTTTTTAGGGATATAAAAAATTACCTCCTTTGTAGGCTTCATCAAAATATAAGGCGGTACATCTGAAAGTTTCATTCTCTAATCTTATTAGATGATTTTGATTATATGATTAAGATTTTTTGATTTTAAAACAGATAAATTTAATTAATACTCAATTGAATTACTAAAAGATACAATTTAAAGTTTTTTTCAAATTTATTTTCTGACTTTTTACTTCTTGTGAAAAATTGAATTCTAAAAATTCTGTTAAATATCTATAACTTAAATTACTTTATCAAATTTTATTTAAGATAATAAGCAGATTTTAATGAATGAATTGCTCTAATTTTCAACTCTATAAGTAAATAATATTTTTGATTAATTCTATAATTCTTGGAGTTTTAATTTTTACAAAAATTAAAACTGAGTAATATCTTATAGTGATTTCAATCTTCTGTTGGGATTATTCAAAAATTTTATATGGTTATAACTTCACCACAAGTCTCTATTGGATTATTACTTATTAGTATTGGAATGTTAGTTACAACGGATATTACCATAACAAATGTAGAAGAAAACAAATAAATACATTTACTGCTTTTTTAAAATTTTAATTGATTTTTTTTCTCAATTTAAAACTAAACCTCCATCGACAATCAAGTTTTGACCTGTCACTGCTCTAGACCAGGGAGACGCAAAGAATAAAACTGCATCTGCAAAATCACTTATAGAAGTTACTCTTCTCAATGGTGTTACGCTTTGAATGTAATCAAATACTTCTTTTGGTGTATCTTTGCTAGCATCAGTAATTTTTAATAGCCCACCTGAAATCATATTAACTGTGATATTGAATTTGCCTAATTCGATAGCAGCAGTCCTTGTTAATGATAATAATCCTCCTTTTGCAGCAGTATAATCATGATATGGCACTACTGGATTTTGAAATAAATTGGTGCCAACTGATATAATTTTCCCAAATGAATTTTTTTTCATCTGACTTGTGAAAATATTTAATAAGTTTAAAAAACCTTTTTGACTGGTTTCTATTTGATTTTGGAAATCTTGCCAATCTATCTCATTAATTTTTTTTCTTTTATCTCCATTAAATCTATAATCATCTATAGCATTGTGAACAACAGTAGTAATGTTTATTTTTTGATTATATAAATCTTTGCTCATTTTTAAAACCTCCTCTTTTTCTCTGATGTCCGCTTTGATAATAATTGCATTTTCCCCAAGAGAATTTTTCAGTTCATTAGCACTTTCATATGATTTTCTATAATTTATGACAACTTTTGCACCTTCTTGATAAAAAGATTTTGCTATTTGTGAACCCAAGCCTCTCCCAGCGCCAGTAACTAATACTGTTTGTTCATTAATTGGTAGATTTATATGTTTATTCATAGGAGATTACAAGAATTGTTTTAATTTTATAACTAATTATTTAGATATTGTGCCTCTCATATCTAAAAAATTAAATTTATTGTTGTTTAAAACAAAACTGAATGAAAAAATTGTTAGATATCATTTTAAAAAAGATTTCCTTGAACTTCTTTAATCTGATTGCCAATTTTTTTATTTAATAATTTTGCATATTGTTCTGAATAAGCACAATTTTTACAAGATTGATTTGCATTAGGAACCTCATTATTATTTAATAATGAAATCATTTCATCTAATTTATTTTCAATCCAATCAATATTCCATTTATAAGGTATTAGATATTCTTCAAATTCTAATTTTTGATTAAAGGCTTGACTGTCTCTTTTTGCATTACAAACTAAAAAATATGATATTTCATCAAGATTAAAACCCTTTTTTAAAAAAAGATATGAATAAAAATCCATTTGTTTCTTATAACTATCATGATAAGGATCTGTAAGATAATTTTGTTTGTCTAATCTTCCAGTCTTGGCTTGTGATTTATAGTCCACAAGAATTAATTTCTTAGTTTTTTTATCTTGCCAAATATCATCGATTCCCCCTGTTAAAATAATGTTAGTACTTTTGTATCTAATTTTTAAACCTCTATGGAGTGAATCACGCCATTCATCAATATCAGTATGATTGAAAGGGACTATATTAGTTAATTTGTTTGAAATAAATACTCTATGAGGTATTTGTCTCTCTCTACAGTAATCAAATTCTTTTTTTAATAAAATATCTGTTGTTTCATTTAAGGTCCACCCAGGAGTTCCTGGAACATCAAAACCTTTCACTCGATCAAGATAAAAACATCTCTGACAAGTTAGGAAATTGTAAAATTTTCCTCTGCTAATTTTGAAATCAGTATTCTGATTAGGGGAGTAAATAGAAGATGTTTTTGTTCTTAGGCCAAGAGCTCTTATAGGTTCTTTTTTACTATTTCTTTTAATGTCAATCATTTGTCTCTTATGGCTTTTAGAAATTATATATTTATTCAAAACTTTTAACATGTGTAATTACGATTTTACACTTCTAGAATTTAATCAATAGAGATACATCATATTAACATTGTGGTTATAACAGTATTTAGAACAGTATAAATAACATATAATATGAGTTGTATAGTAATTTTTTTACCTGATATATTTAAAATATTATGCATTATTAGAATCCAAAAAGATCAAATCTTCACTTCTTTTGATTTATGCTTGTAACAGTTTCAAGAACAGTAAAAATATCATAAATTAAAAATTATATAATTATGCTGCTTTCAATGCTTGTAATTCAATTTTTGATTAATATAAAGGATACGTTTAAATTAGAAATTTTATCGCCATTTTATTTGGTTGAACCATTCTTTGATATTTTGAGTTGTACCGTACCAATTTCTTCCAAAGATACTGCTATGAGCAGTGTTAGGTATTATTATTGCTTGAGAACCTTTTAATATTGAAGAGGAAAGAGGAACTAGTCCGTCTCCTTCTTCATTAATACTTCCAGAAATAGATTTATAAAATCTTTTTCCTAAAAATTTAGTTAAAAATGTTGTTTGATCCGAATTAATTGTAACTTTACCTCCTATTGATACATAATTTATTTCCTTGAAAAAATTGCCAGGGTATTTTTGATTAACAAATTTTCTCAATTTAGTTGCTCGAATTGCTTGGTGAGGTGTACCAAGAGTTATTAAATTTTTGGCAGTAAGCTTGCCATTATAAATCTTGCCATTAATAATTTCATTCGAAAGATAAAGTCTTAGAATCATACCTCCCGAACTATGACCTATAAAATCTATTTTTTTTCCTTTGCTTTTATCAAAAATATTCAAGGTTTTTGCTTCTATTTTATTCATTATTTCTCCCCATCCTTTTATCGAGTTTGTTTTAAGCCATTCTTTTCTCGTTATGTCTAATATATGTATTTCTCTATCAAAAACATCCTCGATGGTCCTCTTAATATTTTGATAAGCTTCTGTAGGGATTAGAAAGCCTCCAAGAAGAATGATTGGATTTTTAATTTGTCTCAATAAATTATTTGATTTTAATTCTAATTAATATTTTCACTTATCAATGTAAATTAATTAATTATTTCTATAAGATACAAATTAATGTATATATAAATTTTTTTATCCATGAACTTATAATAATTCTTTTATTTTAAAAATAGCGATCTTCTTCTTATAAATAATCATGAGCTTTAGTTCTGCTCCATTAGATAAAAACATGAAGGAGTTTCAAGAATACGTTTTTTCTTTCTATGGGAAAGGAGGTGTTGATGATATCGGTGCATCTAAAGAACAGATTTATCTTGCTACTCTAAAGGTGTTTGAATATTGTTTAGAATCTGGAGAATCTGATGTTCAGGGCTTATTTTCCTCTGATTTAAGATTAATTAAAGATATTCTGGTTAATGAATATCAATTAAAAAAGAATTAATCAATTGAAATTTTGAAACTTTTTATTAATAAAAGCTTTTTCTGTTTGATATTTTAACTTTTCTAAATAATCTTGTTGAAATTTATTACTAGCTGAACATTGCATCCCAGAGAGAAGATTAATGTCTATCGCATTGAATAAATTTTTATCTTTCGTTTTATAAGCTTGACTTTTCATTTAATTAAACGTTAAATACATGAAATACAAGAATGGCAATAGTTCATCGTTTTTAGTAGAGTAAAAATACTTAGCTGTAAAAAAAAATATTTGTTTTGTATATTTGGATAAAAAGAAAATGATTTAAATAACAAATTAAAACAATATACTTCAAATTCAGTGATAGTAAAATTCAATATTTTGTAATTAATTTGACTATGTTAAATTGTCACATGTGACAGTTTAAATACATGTCTAACCCTCACTTACAATCTCAATTTAATTAAGCTATATTGTAATTGTGTGTAGGAGTGGATTATTAATTCCGTGGAAACAAGGATACACTGAGTTAATTTTCCAAAAAAGACCCTTTTAAAGGGTCTTTTTTTTGCCTAAATTTCTAAACTGCTATATTTTACTTTGACGAATTATCTAGTCTTCCCACATATCTTCTCTCTGACTATTTTCCTCGTTTTTAATATTTAAACTTATTTTTTTCTCTTCTTGGTCTTTTGATAAAGAATTCAATTCTCTATAAGTTTGAAATTTTTTTTGTATATTTTTAATGATGTTTTCAAAATCTTCCTTGAAAAATTGTTCCATTTCTTCCCATGCTTCAGTTTCTTCATCATTGCCAATCGTACTTTTAATCTGAAGCGAAATATGTTCTGAGACAAATGCTTTTAACTCAATATTATTCATTTGATTAACTTTTTGATCTATATATGTATCTTTGAGAGCTTCAAGTTCTTTTTTTGATAAATCTGAATAATTTAATTCCTTTTTTGGCATATTAAAGTATTTATTTTTTTATACCATAGATTTATAATCAATAAAACATAATTTCATTTGAAAATTGATATTATAAATTGTAATTTCATAATCTAGCTACTGATTTTCTACCAGCAAACTGGGTTGTTAATATACAAATTAAATATAAAAACTTACTGAAAATATATTAAATTATTAAGGAATAGTTAAAAAAAAATGAAGAATTTATAAAATTTAATCATTTTTTAATTTATGCGAATATGCCTAAACCCCTGCTGGCATTGGCTTTTACAACTTTTTTCATCACTTTATGTGTTTAAGCAATTTCTGCAATCAATAAAAATAATTGAGAGAATATTGAAAATAAATTAATTACTGCGATAAATATGAAAACTACTATTCTTCTAATTGAAGATGATCGCGACATGAGAGAATTAGTCTCTGGTCATCTAGAACATTCAGGATACGATGTTTTGCAGTCCGATGATGGAATCAAAGGTCAAGCTCTAGCATTACAATATTCTCCGGATGTGATTCTTCTAGACCTAATGTTGCCAAATGTAGATGGTCTTACTTTATGCCAGAGACTAAGGAGAGACGAGAGAACTTCTGGGATACCAATTTTGATGATAACTGCCTTAGGCGGTCTTAAAGACAAAGTTACTGGTTTTAATTCAGGCGCTGATGATTATATTACAAAACCATTTGACTTAGAAGAACTTCATGTCAGAATTAAGGCCCTTTTAAGGAGAACCAATAGAGCTGTTCTTAATTCCAGTAATCAGCAAGAAATTCTTAATTTTGGTCCACTTACCCTTGTACCTGAAAGATTTGAAGTCATCTGGTTCGAATCTCCTGTAAGACTAACTCATCTAGAATTTGAGTTATTGCATTGTTTACTACAAAGACATGGGCAAACTGTTTCCCCATCACTAATCCTAAAAGAAGTTTGGGGTTATGAACCAGATGATGATATTGAGACTATAAGAGTTCACGTAAGGCACTTAAGAACAAAACTAGAACCAGATCCAAGAAAACCAAAATTTATAAAAACTGTATATGGAGCCGGATACTGTTTAGAGCTACCCACAGGTAGCCAAGTTAATTCTGCTAAAGAAGAATTTGTCAATTCAAGAGAGTCAAATTTAATTAACACATAAATTAAAAAATTTGAAAAGATATTTTAAGTAAACCTACTTCCCAGGATAACCTTGGTTGTACTCTATTATTTAGATTAAGTTTTATTTTTTCAAGAATTTCAATAATAGTTTTGTTTTTTGCTTGATTCCACCAACTTCTTTGAATAAATTCAATTAAAAACTCTTGTTGGGATAAATTTAATTCACTATTTATGTTATTAGCAAGACAAAATATCTTTTCATAATTTTTGATTGGGCTTTTAATATCTTTTTTGATATTTATAGGAATCTGATTCCACATTTCTATATTATTTAATAATTTACCGGGAGAACCATTAGAGATTAATATCAAACAATCTAAATTTTCATTATCTAATACATAATCTTCAAATTGATTAGTTCTTTTTTGTAAAAATTGCTTAAGGTCTTTATTAGAATATGGTTTAAATTTTATTAATTGACATCTTGAAATAATTGTATCTAATAATAAGTTAACTCTTGATGTTAATAATATAAAAACTGCGTTTGCAGGTTCTTCTAAAGTCTTTAATAGACAATTTGATGAGGATTCATTTAGTCGGTGAGCATCATTGATTAGTACAAATTTTTTGTTTGATTGCATTGACTTTTTACTTAAAAAATTTTTAATTATACGAATTTGTTCAATCCTTATTAAAGGTTTAGCTTTCTGTTTATTTTCCATATCTATGTCTGACTGATTTATTAAATTTCCTTTATATAAATATGTTGGTTCAATAATTAAATAGTCTGGATAATTGTTATCTCTTAATTTATATAAGGCTTTTAAATCAGAATTATCTTTTATTATTATTTCTGACATAAATTTTAGTGCAGATTCTTTTTTGCCTATACTTTCTGGTCCAAAAAAAATATACGCATTTGAGATTTTATTTTCCTTGATAATTTGATTTAATTTGTCTTGAAAAAAAATTTTGTTTGAAAATTTACTGTCTAAAATATTACTCATTTATTTGTTTAAAACGAATTTATTAATTAAGCAATTTTGAATTCTCTGCGCTATTGAGTGTAAATCTGATGAAGCTGATATTATTTCCCAATTATTTTCTTTAGCAATAATTTGAAATCCTTTATTGACTTTTTGTAAAAAATCAATTCCCTCAGATTCAATTCTATCAGGAACTTTATTTTGCCTTCTTAAAATACTTTCTTCCGGAGTGATTTCTAAGAAAAATGTTATGTCTGGTTCTAAACCTTTACATACAATATTATCTAGTTCTTTTATAACATTAATATTTATCTCTCTTCCATAACCCTGATAGGCAAGAGTAGAGCCTGAAAAGCGATCACTCAGTATCCAATCCCCTTTTTCTAATGAAGGTAAAATTGTTTTAGAAATATGTTCTGCTCTATCCGCGTAATATAAAAGTAATTCAGCCAAATAAGAAGGCGGACTTTCTTGATTATTTTTCAAAATTATTTCTCTAAGTTCTCTCCCTAAAAGACTGCCTCCAGGTTCCCTCGTTTTGATTAGTTTTTTATCTTTATTAATCAGGAGACTCTGTCGAAGCCACTTATAAAGTTCATTAATTTGTGTTGTTTTTCCACAGCCATCAATGCCTTCAAAAACAATAAATTTTCCTTCCATTTAATCTAGTGATAAAGCATTTATGACAATAGTTATTGAACTAATTGCCATTAATAATGCAGCAATTGAAGGTGAAAGTAGTATCCCAAATTTAGGGTATAAAAGTCCTGCTGCAAGCGGAATTGCAATTAGGTTATATCCGAAAGCCCAATAAAGATTTTGTTTTATCTTATTAATGGTTCCCTTAGAAAGTTTTAATGCATAGTGAAGACCATTTAGTTTATCTCCCATGAGTACAATATCTGCATTTGCTTTTGCAATTTGCGTTCCTGAACCAACAGCAATTCCTAGAGTTGAAGCTGCTAAAGCTGGTGCGTCATTAATTCCATCCCCGACCATTGCTACTTGACTTTTGTTCTTTAATTTTTCAATATTATTAAGTTTATCTTCAGGTAGGAGACCCCACTGAATTTGATTTTTATTGCAATTAAGTTTTTGGCCTAAATCAACTACTGTTTCCTTTCTATCTCCACTAAAAATATAGATATCATAATTATCATCTTTTAGTTTTTTTATTGAGGATTCAGTATCCTCTCTTAATGTGTCACCTAATAAAATACAACCAATGAAATCTTTGGATATACTTACCCCGATAATTGTATATTTTTTGAATTCATTAGAATTGATTATATTTTTAATTCCTTTGCTGATTTCAATATTATTATTTTCTAACCATTGCAGATTACCAACTCTTACATCTCCATTAATAGAATCTAATGTTCCTAATATGCCTCTACCAGATTCAGTTTGAATATTTTTAAGAGGTAGTAAATCTAAATCTTGTGTTTTTGCTTGTTTAATAAGTGCGTAAGCTATTGGATGTCGACTTTCACTTTCTAGACTTGCTGCTATTTTTAAGAGATAATCATCATCTTTACTACCTATATAACCTGTAACATAAGGAGAGCCTTTTGTTAATGTACCAGTCTTATCAAAAATAATTGAATCAATTTTTGAGGCTATTTCAATTTTGTCTCCACCTTTGAACAATACTCCTTTTTTGGCCGCTTTCCCTGAAGCGACAGTAATTACTGTTGGTGTAGCTAATCCTAGTGCACATGGACAAGCAATTACTAATACTGCTATTGAGAGCTGTATCGCAAGAGTTAGAGGATTGTCTGCATTACTCCCCAATGAAGTATGTAAAGAATGATTATTATGTATTGCAAGATTAAGATCAGTATTTTGTATCGTGATTATATTAGGCCATAATTTTGGAGCTATTTTCCACCAAAAGAAAAAAGTTGTTATAGATGTAAAAAGTACAAAATATGTAAATTTCCCTGCTATTACATCTGCCAGTCTTTGGATAGAGGGTTTTTGAGATTGGACAGATTCAATAAGATTAACAAGCTTTGCTAATGATGTATCTGATCCTACCTGAGTTACTTTTAAACGTAGGGTGGAATTTAAATTGAGTGATCCATTTAGTAAATTATCTCCTTCATTAACCTCAACTGGCTTTGATTCACCTGTTATATGAGATACATCTACAAGTGAATTCCCTTTTGAAACAATGCAATCTGCCGGTATTCTGTCACCTGCCAAGACTTTAATCTCATCATTAACTTTTAATGAGCTAACTCTGACCTCTTTAACTTCATTATTGTCATGAAAAATTAAAGTAGTTTCTGGCTGCAAATCTAATAACTCACCAATTGAAGAACCAGTTTGATATTTAGCTCTGTCCTCTAAATAACGTCCAAGCAAAATAAATCCTAATAACATTACTGGTTCATTAAAAAAACATGGCAAACCACTTTTTGGAAAAATCAAAGATAAAAGACTTGTTAAGTAAGCGCTCGTTACCCCAAGTGCTACAAGCGTATCCATATCTGGTCT
>MDTA01077485.1_pt1 | contig 14260 bp, 9 predicted proteins | sample 811151 | NCBI WGS metagenome assembly MDTA01 (sample SAMN05326648, study PRJNA326480) | marine metagenome | isolation source: seawater | place: Indian Ocean: South | collected 2010 | reverse complement strand
AACTACAATATTTGAAACAAGTAGGAGTACAATAACTTCTTTTAATACGACTAAAGAAACTACCACAACTTTCAATACTACGTTGGAAACTATTACTACGTTTGAAACTACGAGAGATACAACTACTACCTATAATACTACACGTAGTACGATTGAAACAAGAAGTACTTCAACATCAAGAACTACTACGACAACTTTTGAAACTACACGACCTACGATAACTACTTTTAATACGACTAAAGAAACTACCACCGTATACAATACAACTATAGCTACAGACACAACCTTAGCTACTTCAACTTCAAGAAGCACTACCACGGTATTTTTAACAGACCGAGCCACCACCACAACTTTTAATACTATATTGGGTACAGCTACGGTTTTAGCTACGGCTACTTCAAGAGCTACAACAACTACTTTTGAAACAAGTCGGATTACTGAAACAACCTTGGCTACCTCAACATCACGAAGTACTATTACAACTTTTAATACTACGTTAGAAACAACCACGGCTTTTAATACAATAACGAATACGACTACGATTTTTAATACTATTACGACATATGAAACTATTACGACTTTCAATACGACATTAGATACAACTACTACATTTGAAACTGCACAGGGCACAACCACGGTCTTTAATACTATTACTACGTTTAATACAATTACAACTTTTGAAACAACGTTAGAAACTATAACCACATTTAATACCACGTTATCAACTATTGAAACACGTTCTACAGGTACCTCAAAAAGCACAACTACGACTTTTGAAACTTCAAGAACTACTATTGAGACAAGAGCTACCAGCACTTCAAGAACTACAATTACAACCTTTATTACTGCTGACCAAACATCTACCGTATTCAATACGATTACAACGTATGCTACAATTACAACTTTTGAAACAAATACAACTACTATCACAACTTTCAATACTACGTTGGAAACTATTACTACGTTTGAAACTGCACAAGGTACAACTACGGTATTTAATACTATTACAACCTACAGCACAATAACAACTTTTGAAACTACGTTAGCCACCATCACGACTTTTAATACATCTCGTAGTACAATAGAAACGAGAGCTACCATTACTTCAAAGACTACGACTACTACTTTTGAAACTTCAAGAACCACCATTGAACAACGTTCAACTTCTACATCAAGAAGCACGATTACTACTTTCAATACTTCGAAAACAACTATTGAAACAAGAAGTACCAGCACTTCAAGAGCAACCATTACGACTTTTAATACGACTCTCAGTACTATAGAAACAAGAGCTACGGGTACTTCAAGAACAACTATTACAAGTTTTAACACTACAAAGTCAACTACTACCACGTTTGAAACTGCACAGGGTACAACTACTACTTTTAATACTATTACAACGTACAGCACTATTACTACGTTTAATACTTCAAAGTCAACTATTGAAACAAGAGCAACTTCTACTTCGATAAGTACGATTACTACTTTTGAAACCTCGAGAACCACAATAACTTCGTATAACACAATTACATCGAAGACAACAATAACATCGTTTAATACGACTTTGGCAACTACTACCGTATTTAATACAATTACAACGTATATCACGACAACAACTTTCAATACCACTTTGAGTACGATAGAAACACGTGCAACTTCTACATCAAGAAGTACGATAACATCGTTTAATACTACGCAGACTACAACAACTACGTTTAACACAATTACAACCTATACAACAGAAACTATTTTTGAAACTGCAATAGGCACAACTACCACTTTTAACACTATTACAACATATGGTACCGTTACAACTTTTATAACTACTTTAGAAACGACTACTACCTTTAACACAATTACTACGTATAGTACGATAACTACTTTTGAAACTTCAAGAAGTACGATAACATCTTTCAATACAACGTTATCAACTACTACTACGTTTAATACGATTACGACCTATACGACTACAACTACCTTTGAAACAGGACAGGGTACAACTACGGTATTTAATACTATTACTACTTATAGTACAATAACAACTTTTATCACAAGTAAAGAAACAATTACTACCTATAATACTACTTTATCGACTATTGAAACGAGAGCAACCGCAACTTCAAGAAGTACGATAACTACTTTTATTACAGCACAAGGTACAAGTACGGTATTCAATACGATTACAACGTATTCAACTATAACAACTTTCGAAACGAGTAGGTCAACTATTACGAGTTATAATACTACGAAGTCAACTACTACCACGTTTAATACTATTACTACGTATTCAACTATCACGACTTTTAATACTTCGAAGAATACTATTACGAGTTATAATACTTCGAAGAGTACAATAGAAACAAGAGCAACTGCTACATCGAGAAGTACCATTACAAGTTTTAATACTTCGAAGTCAACTATTGAAACACGTGCAACTTCTACTTCAAGAAGTACGATAACTACTTTTATTACAGGACAGGGTACAACTACCGTATTTAATACAATTACGACTTATAGCACGATAACGACCTATATTACTTCAATGGGTACAACTACTACGTTTAACACTATTACGACTTATAGTACGATAACAACTTTTAACACGGTTCAAAATACGACTACTACCTATAATACTATTACGACTTATATTACTACTTATGCTACATTTGGTCCATTTACATATCAAGGAGCAACATCAAGGAGTACAAATACAACAACCACTACAATTTATATAACGGCTTATAATACTACCTTTACAACAGCATTTACCACTACTTTTATAACAAGTAGAATTACGTTTGGTAGAAGTGGTAAAATGATAACAAGTTATAATACTTCAAGAACAACATTTAGAAGTACGAGTAGGATTACATCCAAAAGTACCTCGAAGACTACTATTACAACGACAACCACGGTCTTTAATACAACTAAAGTAACTGCTACGTTTTTCAACACATCAAAAAGTACAACGAAGGCAACGGCTACATCAAGAACTACAATTACGACTTTTAATACTACCAGGAGTACAACGGAGTCAAGAGCAACCTCTACTTCAAGAAATACTATAACTTCAAATAGTACATCAAGAAGTACGATTGAAACACGAGCTACCAGCACTTCGAGAAATACTACTACGCAATTTAATACGACTAAATCGACTACCACTACGTTTAATACTATTACGACTTATAGTACGATAACAACTTTTATAACAAGTAAATCAACCACTACTACGTTTAATACTATTACGACTTATAGTACGACAACAACTTTTATTACGAGCAAGTCAACTACTACTACTTTTAATACTACTTTATCGACTATTGAAACACGAGCAACTGCTACATCGAGAAGTACCATTACGACTTTTATTACAAGTAAAGCGACCACGACTACTTTTAATACTACTTTATCGACTATTGAAACACGTGCAACAAGTACTTCAAGAAATACTACTACGCAATTTAATACGACTAAATCAACGACCACTACCTTTAATACTATTACAACGTATAGTACAATAACTACTTTTGAAACTTCAAGAGCTACTATTACGAGTTATAATACTACCAGGAGTACAATAGAAACAAGAGCAACCTCTACATCACGAAGTACAACTACGATATTTAATACTTCAAGAAATACTATTGAGACAAGAGCAACCTCTACTTCAAGAAATACGATTACGACTTTTATAACAAGTAAATCAACTACGACTACTTATAATACCACGTTATCAACTATTGAAACGAGAGCAACTGCAACTTCAAGAAATACTATTACAAGTTTTAATACCTCGAAGTCAACTATTGAAACACGTGCAACTTCTACTTCAAGAAGTACAAGCACGATATTTTTAACTTCGAAAAATACTATTGAGGCAAGAGCTACCAGCACTTCAAGAAGTACGACTACAACCTTTATAACAAGTAAGTCAACAACTACTACCTTTAATACGATTACGACTTATAGCACTATAACGACTTTTGAAACTTCAAAAAATACAATAGAAACAAGAGCTACTGCAACAGGACGTTTAACCATTACGACTTTCATCACGAGTAAGTCAACGACTACTGCATATAGTACAATTACAACTAAAGAAACTACTACAACTTTTAATACCACTCAAAATACAACTACGATTTTTAATACAATTACAACCTATGGTACGGTAACAACTTTTGAAACTACATTGAGTACTATTGAAACACGTGCAACTTCTACTTCAAGAAGTACAACTACCATATTTAATACCACTCAAAGTACAATAACGACTTTTATAACTACTTTAGAAACTACTACGGCTTTTAATACTATTACTACGTATTCAACTATAACAACTTTCAATACTACGTTGGAAACTATTACTACGTTTAGTACAATTACAACGTATGAAACCACAACAACTTTTGAAACTACGTTGAGTACTATAACTACGTTTACTACAATTACAACGTATGAAACCACAACAACTTTTAATACTACTCAAAGTACGACTACGATATTTAGTACCATTACGACTTATGGTACCGTAACAACGTTTGAAACAACCTTAGAAACTATAACAACTTTCAATACTACTTTGAGTACGATAGAAACACGTGCAACATCTACTTCGTTAGCTACGACTACGATATTTAATACCACTCTTGCTACAATAACGACTTTTAATACAACCAAGTCAACAACTACAATTTATAATACTACGTTGGAAACTATTGAAACGAGAGCAACCTCAACTTCAAGAAATACTATTACACAATTTAATACTTCGAAGTCAACTACTACTACCTTTAATACTATTACAACGTATGAAACTACAACAATTTTTAATACGACTAATAGTACAATTACTGCATTTAATACTATTACGACTTATAGTACCGTAACGACTTTTGAAACTACGTTGGCAACCATAACAACATTTAATACGACATTGGCGACCAGCACAACGAAGGCAACGTCTACGTCAAAAAATACGACCACGATATTCTTAACTTCAAGGACAACTAATACGACCTTTGAAACTACGTTAGCTACTATTACAACGAAAGCCACTTCTACGTCAAGAAGTACCACAACTGCTACAGAAACAACTCGTGCAACAATAACAACTTTTAATACTACGTTGGCAACCATTACGGTATTTAATACTATTACGACTTTTGAAACTACAACTACGTTTGATACTACGTTGGAAACTATTACCACATTTCTTACGATTACGGTATTTAATACTATTACTACGTTTGAAACAACATTATCAACCATAACTGAATTTAGTACTGCAATAGGCACAACTACGGTATTTAATACTATTACGACTTTTGAAACTATTACTACATTTGAAACTAATACAACTACAATTACCACGTTTAATACTACGTTGGAAACTACTACTACGTTTAATACTACAGATTCAACCACTACGGTATTTAATACTATTACAACATATGGTACCGTTACAACTTTTGAAACGAATACAACTACAACCACTACGTTTAACACGACATTAGCTACGATTACTACGTTTGAAACAACTAAAACCACAATCACTACTTTTATAACTACAACGAGTACGACAACAACTTTTAGTACGGCTCAAGGTACAACTACGGTATTTAATACCATCACTACGTTTGATACCATTACTACATTCATAACAGAATTTAATACGATAACAACGTTTAATACGACAAAAGAAACCTCCTATTATTTCTAAAAAAAATCAATTTTAGAAGTTTTAAAAACTATTTATATATGTATATAATGGTTATATTTCTTAAGGAGTTACTTAATGGCTAAAATGCAAAACGAAATGTTCAATCAAAAGGATATGAGCGAACGCATTGGTGAGTATGAAAAGAATAAATATTTGGTTGATAATCTTGAAGGTGTAGATAAATTCTTCAGAAAACGTATGAGAAGATATACAACTGAATTTTCATATGATGTTATGGCAAATGAAATACCATACTTTAAAACTATAAATTATACTGAATACGCTACATCTTTTATGATGGTCCCTCTTAGTCAAATAATGAGAGAGCAACAAGTTAAAGATGCATATTATGATGAAGAAAGTGAAGAGTATCCAATATTAGATTGGGTATCATATTTTAAAAGTAATGTTGAGAATAAGGTATCTAATAAATATGAGGATAGAATAGACTTTACAAAAGACCCTCGATACGATAGAGAACTTGAAGGATTAGTAATTTTACCTGGGTCTAATAAAATTAAAAGTAGAGTGTGTTTAAATAAATTAAAGACTATAAAAGAAAGACATGGTGATAAAGTTTTATTTAAACCACACCCTATTACCCAACATCAGATTATTGGAGAGTTAATGGATTTGTTTGGAGAGTCTTGTATACTTCCACGTGAGGCTGACTTATATGCTTTTATGATGAAAGTTCCTAAAATCTACACAACTAATATTAGTGAGTCTTGTTTATATTCTGTTTGTTTAGGTAAAGAAATAGACCACATTGAAGTACATCAAGATATGGCTTGGGGGTCTTTTTATCATATTAATTGGCCTATATTTCAATGTGAAGTTCGTGGACAAGATACAAAATATTTCATAAATAAAATAATGTCAAGTCCTAAATGTGGTATAATAAATCCAAAAGTGGATATGAATTGGAAGAAAAAACTTAGTGACTATTTGACATATATTCATAAAGAACGTGAATTGTGGTATGAAACGTTTGTACGTGATGACCCTATCGTTAAGCCTGAAGAATTTAAAAAGAAAAAATCTTAGGAGTTTTTAAATGAAAAAAGTTTCGGTTTCAAATGTAACATTTGGTGATAAAGATACACCTCTTATAGCAGGACCTTGTGTTGTTGAGACATATAAACTTGCTATTGATGTAGCAAAACAACTTGTAAAAATAGGAGAAAACACGAACACTCCTATAGTATACAAAAGCTCATTTGATAAAGCAAATCGGTCTTCTAATTCATCTTACAGAGGACCTGGAATAGAAAAAGGATTAGAAGCTTTAACAAGAGTAAAAGATGAAACAGGACTACCTATACTTACAGATGTACACGAAGTTCATCACGTAAATGAAGTAGCAGAAGTTGCTGATATATTACAAATACCTGCATTTTTATGTAGACAAACAGATTTAATAAAGGCTGCAGCACAGACAGGTAAAATAGTAAATGTTAAGAAAGGTCAATTCTTATCTCCTTGGGAAATAGAAAATGTAATAGTAAAAATTACAGAAGAAGGTAATGATAATATATTGATAACAGAACGAGGTACACAATTTGGATATCAAAATCTTGTTGTTGATATGAGGTCTATTCCTATTATGCAACAATTTGGATTTCCTATTATTTTTGATGCAACACATAGTAATCAACTTCCTGGAGGACAAGGTAAAACTACAGGTGGTATGAGAGATATGGTTCCTTATTTAGCAAAAGCTGCCGTAGCAGTTGGATGTAATGGATTATTTTTTGAAACACATCCTAATCCTGAACGTGCTAAATCTGATGCCTCAACACAATGGCCACTTGACGAATTAGAAGAGGTAATTTCTACATTAAAGATGAAACCTGCTCCTATTAAATCAAGTGGTGAAAGTACGTACACGAAAAAATTACAAAAAGAATTTGATAGTTTTAAGGTTGTTGATTTTAAAGAGATGAAACAATCTACAAAACAATCTGAAGATGATGATTCGTTTGTATCTACTGCTAAAAAATTAATGGAAGAAAGAGGTTTAACTGAAAGTTACGGAGTAGTAACAGATGAAGATTTAAAAAATCTTGAAGATAAAGAAAGCGATGTTGTTTTATGTAAAGATTATCTTGATTCATTAAATCCTGTAGAGGTCGATTTAAGTTTAGTAACTATATTTAGTTCAGCTAAAAGATTAATCTTTTTACAACTTGAACCAGCAAGAAGACCTATGGATTGGTGGATGCAAAAGTTTCAATTTTTAAGAGAACGACACGACCAAAAAGAATTAGATATTTTTGTAGTTTTTACAGAAGAACCACATAAACTTAGAATGGTTACTTTACCACAAAATTATTATAAAAAAGTAGAGGAAAGAAAAAAACAAGAACAACAAAAAAAGGTTCCTCTAATTAGATGGAATGAAAACAAACCTAAACCAAGGATATAATATATGCACACAGCAGGAAAAGTATGGGGTAAGACAGCAAATATATTTTCTAATCCTAATTTTGAAGTACATAGGATTGAAGTTAATAAAGGCGGATATTGTTCAAAACACAAACACAAGTATAAATTCAATGCCTTCTATGTAGAGAGTGGTGAATTAGAAATTATAATTTATAAGAATGATTATGATTTAGTAGACACTACGGTTCTCAAGGCAGGTGATATGACGATTGCAAAACCAGGTGAATATCATAGTTTCAAGGCAAATGCAAAAACAATTTGTTATGAATTTTATTGGGTTGAATTAAATCACGATGATATTGAGAGAGAATCTGTAGGCGGTATTTAGTGTTAACAATACCTATAGAGGATTTTGTAAGAGATAAAAAAGTAGTACTCGTTGGTAATTCAATAGAAATGTTGAAATATGAGTATGGCGATTTTATTGATTCATTTGATGTAGTAATTCATATGGGTGCAGCTATAAATAGAAAAGATGAATACTTTAAACATCTTGGTAGTAGAACTGATATATGGCTGACAGGTTCATTTAGATTTAATAACTATTATGAACTTGCCGAAGAATTTCAAACGGGTAGATATAAAGACACTATGATTCTGTTCAATAGAGTTAGAACTAAATTATTAAATGTAAAAGACCAAATTAATTGGAATAATTCTTTACCACAGATACCAAGGATAGATATGTTTAACGATATCGAAATATTAAAATTACTTGATGAATTTAATTATATGGAAGGCTTTGGTGATGGATTTAAAGGGCCAAGAGATGGACAACGACCTTCAGCAGGATTTATGGCATTGTTGTATTTTACTAAAAAGGTAACAAGTTATAAAAGTTTAGACATAATAGGATTTGACTTCTTTAAAAAAGTAACTGATGCAAAAAGAAATAAAGACTCTGCAAAACCATATAGTTGGCATTTACCAATAAGAACAAATAAAGGTGGACATCCACATAACTCAGATATAGAATTTACATATGCTAATAAATTACATCAAGAGAAAAAAATCAATTGGAACATATTATCTGATTTAGAACCTGAAACAATAAATTTAAGTAAATGAACGTTTATATAGGATATGATAGTAGACAAGATTTTTCTGAAAACTTTTCAGACGTTGTTAATCCTCCATATCAAGTTTCAAGATTTTCTATTGAGAAGTATAATAAAAATATAAGTATACAACCTATAATACTTTCAGAATTAAAAGATAAAAAACTATATTGGAGAACTACAGACTATTTATCAAGTACAGAATTTGTTTATAGTAGATTTTTAACTCCTTATTTAAACGATTATAAAGGTATAGCACTATTTTGTGACTCAGACTTTCTATGGCAATGTGATGTGAATGAATTATTAGATTATTATGATGATAGATATGCAGTTATGTGTGTAAAGCATAATTATTCACCACCTGAAAGTACAAAAATGGATGGTAATCCACAAACACATTATCCAAGAAAGAATTGGTCAAGTTTAATGTTGTTTAATTGTGAACATCCTGATGTAAAATTTTTAAACACCCATAATATAAACGAAAAAGGAGCAAAATGGCTACATAGATTTGAATGGACACGTGATGAATGTATTGGAGAAATACCAGCAACGTATAATTGGTTAGAGGGTTGGTATAATGACAATATTGACCCAAAAGTTATACATTATACACGTGGTGGACCATGGCACGAAACGTGGGATGGTCATTACAAAGAACAATGGATACAAACATATAATAAATTAATCAAGGAGGTCTCAGATGGCTGATGAAAAAAAGTTCTCAGAAGAAGAACTAAAAAACATACAAAATATAGCTGATACTTATAGTTCTTTACAAACTGAATTAGGAAATCTTGGAGTACAGAAAATACTTGTTGACGAAAGAATACAAGCTATTCAGAAAAGAGAAGAAGAAATTCGTGAAGAATGGAAAAAAACTCAACTGAGTGAACAAGAATTAGTTAAAACTTTGAGTGATAAGTATGGTGAAGGAACACTTGACCCTAAAACAGGTAACTTTGTTCCTACAGAAACGTCAAATCAAAAATAAATGGTGTTAAATATAACGTTTTGAAATTTTATAAACTATTTATATATGTTTAACACAATAACCTTTTTTTAATTTCATAGGAGAATAATATGGCAGAAAGAATTGTATCTCCGGGTGTATTTACCCGTGAGAAAGATTTATCGTTCTTGCCTCAGGGTGTCGCAGAAATTGGTGCAGCAATAATTGGACCAACTGAAAGAGGCCCTGCATTTACTCCTACCGTAATCACAAGTGAATCTGAATTTGAAGATATGTTTGGTGCTATTGGTGGTAAAAGACCATACTATACAGGTATAGCAGCAGCAAGATATCTAAATGGAGGAGCTCCAAGTGTAACGGTAGTTAGAGTATTAGGCATAGGAGGATACGAAGTTGATGCTGTTAACATTGTTGTTGGTTCAGGAGATTTTGCTGGTTTAGTACTTGCAACATTGGCACCATCAAACAAAGCATCATCAGGAGTCGGAGATTTAAGTTCTACACAAGTAACAGGAAGTAAAGGGACACAATTACCATCAGGTTCAGGAAATTTTAATATACAAATTTCGGGTTCAGATGTATCTTACAATCTATTGACAGGAGTCAATATGAATGGAGGTGATAATTCTTTATCTTCTGATGCACAGGACAAACTCAACGATGTCTATATGTATAAAAACTATAATGAAGATGCAAACATTTTATCTTTATCAGGTAATACTGCAGTATCATCTTCAAAAGTAACTTTGAAACTCAAAGATGGTGTTCAAAGTTTTGCACAAGATGGTAGTGCTAATAATTGGACAGGTAATAGTTCATTTTCAGTAGCAAGAACACCATACATTCAATCACAACGATTTGGTAGTGGAAGAAAGAATCTTTTTAGAATCTATACTCGTGGTCAAGGTACTGAAATGAATGGTAAATACTACGCTACTATCAATAACATTAAGCCAGCTGCAGCAAATAATACTGCACCTGACTTTGCTCAGTTTGATTTGAACGTATTTAAAAGACGTAACGATGACCCAACTAAGTTTGACAACGTAGAATCTTTTAATGGATTAAATTTTGACCAAGACAATAAGAACTACATAGTTAATGTTATTGGTGATGGTCATCAAGAAACTGATTCAGTAGGTAGAATTACTAAATATGGTAACTATGGAAATGGTTCAAAGTATATTCGTATTGGTGATTACACAAATCTACCTTCATTTCCAAGGTCTACTGCACCAATGGGATTTGCAGCGGTTGAAAATCCAGGACCAGGTGGTACAAGTGTTCCATCTGCTTCATTTGTAACATCATCAGATAGTGGCGGAGGCTTTAAAGATTCGTTGATATATGGATTTGATTTTGCAAGTACTAATAAGTGTAATCAATCTTATTTAGCACCGATTCCTAATGCAGCAACGGTGGGAGCAAATGTATCATTTTCTCTTGAAGATATGACAGGTACGGTAAGTGGCGAAGCAGGATTAGCAAATTCTACAACAAATCTATCATTGACTGCAGCAACAAACGTTAGACAACGTAAGTTTGCTATACCATTTCAGTGGGGCTTTGATGGTGATAATCCAGCACGTGATATTCTATTTAATGGAGACATTACTGCAAATAATCAACAAGGATTTGATTGTTCATCAAGCACTACAAGTGGTTCAGTAGCATATAAACGTGCTTTAGGAACAATAAGTGACCCTGATTTCGTTGATATCAATATGTTGGTAACACCTGGAATTATTCACGAATATCATTCAAGTGTTAGTAATAGAGCAATAAGTGTTGCTTCTGAAAGAGGTGATACATTCTTTTTAATGGATGGTTCAAGATGGGGTAGGTCAGTTTCTTCTGCCGTATCTGATGTTGCATCTATTGATAACAATTATGTTGCTACTTACTATCCTTGGGTCTATATTCAGAATCCAGGTGGTGGAGCAAACATTTGGGTACCACCATCAGTAGTGATAGCAGGTGTATATTCTAATAACGATAGAATAGGCCAAGAATGGTTTGCACCAGCAGGTCTTAATCGTGGTGGAATAGCTGCCATTGACGTTAAGAGAATCTTAACTCATACAGACAGAGATGAATTGTATGATGGTAGAGTTAATCCAATAGCTTCTTTCCCAGGACAGGGAATCGTAGCATATGGTCAGAAAACTCTACAATCAAGACCATCTGCTCTTGACAGAGTTAATGTTCGTAGATTGTTAATTAACTTGAAGAAGTTCATTGCATCATCCTCAAGATTCTTAGTATTCGAACAGAACACGGCAGCAACAAGAAATCGTTTCTTGAACATTGTCAATCCTTATATGGAATCTGTACAACAACGTTCAGGTCTTTCGGCATTCAGAGTAGTAATGGATGATTCCAATAATACTCCTGAAGTAGTAGATAGAAACCAATTAGTTGGTCAAATCTTCGTACAGCCTACAAGAACTGCAGAGTTCATTGTACTTGACTTTGTTGTCTTGCCTACAGGAGCAGCATTCCCTGAATAATAGGGGGGTAAAAAGAACTGAGGGGCTCATAAAGAGCCCCTTTTTTCTTGGATAATAAAACTAAGAAAAAACTAAGAAAAAGACATATATTCTTTTAGATGATTTTATCATTTCTATATATTTATAATAGAACAATAAACTTAACAGGAGAAAACAGATGCCTGATTTGATTGGAGCTAACGAAATATTTTTTACACCGTTTGAGCCAAAAACGAAAAATCGTTTTATTATGGAGATAGAAGGTGTACCAAGTTTCTTAATTAGAGCAGCTAATCGTCCGTCGATAGAATTTGAAGAGATTGAATTAAATCATATTAATGTTAAGCGGTATGTAAAAGGGAAAGCTTCTTGGCAGCCCTTAGACATTACTCTTTATGACCCAATCGTACCAAGTGGTGCTCAAGCAGTAATTGAGTGGATTAGACTTGGACACGAATCAGTAACAGGAAGAGATGGATACTCTGATTTCTATAAGAAGAATGTTACTTTCCAATTGTTAGGGCCTGTAGGTGATGTTGTTGAAAAGTGGGACCTCAAAGGTGCGTACATTCAATCAGCAAATTTTGGTGATTTAGATTGGTCCGTTAGTGAACCTGTAGACATAACTTGTACGTTACGTTATGACTACGCAGTATTACAATTCTAATATGAACTTTTTTAGAGAAATGCTTTCAAGTGATGCGAAGATATCGTCTAAACGATTTATAGGCTTCGCATCATTTGTTATGCTTATAGCAAGTTGGGTTGCAAATACATTTTGGCAGTTCGAAGTAAAAGATGTTATTCTTGAGAACTTTATGTATATAACCGTAATTGGTTTAGGCGTAACTGCAGCAGAAAAATTTGGTCGTAAATAAATAGTTTTAATTTCTTAACTTAATAAGAGGTAATTGTTATGAGTAAATTTCCTACAGAGGTAATAGACTTACCTTCTAAAGGATTAGTGTATCCAAAAGAACATCCACTATCGAGTGGACAAGTTGAAATCAAATATATGACAGCAAAAGAAGAAGATATTCTTACTTCTCCAAACCTTATAGATAAAGGTATTGTGTTAGATAAACTTTTAGAAAGTATTATTGTTACAGAAGGAGTTAAGTTAGACGACTTTGTTGTCGGTGATAAAAATACATTATTAGTATCAGCACGTATACTTGGATATGGTAAAGATTATCCTATTATGATAGCAGATGAAGAAGTAAATGTTGATTTGACAAGTTTGAAAGAAATTTGGATAGACGAAAAACATCTTGTTGAAAAACATAAGAACGAGTTTAAGTACACTACACCTATGGGTAAAAATAAAATAGTATTTTCTATATTAGATGGTCATATGGAAAAGCAACTTGAAGACTTGAATAAAGCATATGAAAAAGCAGGTCAATCAAGAGAGTTAACAAATCGATACAAATTGATTATTAAATCAGTAGATGGTAAAACAGAAAGAAAAGACATAGATGATTTTGTAGATAATCAATTTATGGCAAGAGACTCTGTAGCATTTAGAGATTATATAAGTGAAGTAAATCCTGATATCAATTTT
>MDTA01012543.1_pt1 | contig 14261 bp, 14 predicted proteins | sample 811151 | NCBI WGS metagenome assembly MDTA01 (sample SAMN05326648, study PRJNA326480) | marine metagenome | isolation source: seawater | place: Indian Ocean: South | collected 2010 | reverse complement strand
TTCTTGCCAAGCTCATGTTCTATTGCTTCAATAAAATCTAAAAGTCTTATCTTTTTTGAATTACCAATATTTAACAAACGATAAGGTGCAACTGGTGAAAGACTATCAATTTTTTCTATAGGTTCGCCCTCAACAGGAGCTTTGTCAATTAAGAGTCTTATTGATTTAACAATGTCCTCAACATAAGTAAAGTCTCTATACATTTCTCCATTATTGTAAATATCAATAGGTTCGTTATTGAGTATACCTTTGGTAAACTTGAATAAAGCCATATCTGGTCTGCCCCATGGTCCATAAACAGTAAAAAATCTAAATAATGTCGTTGGCAGTTTGTGTAAATGTGAATAAGAGTGGGCCATGCTTTCATTAGCCTTTTTTGTAGCAGCATATATTGTCATTTGAGTATCAGCTTTATCAATCTCTTTGAAAGGCATATTTTCATTCGCACCATAAACTGATGATGTTGAAGCAATTAGTAGATGGTTAATATTATGATTTTTGGCCTCCTCCATGACATTAAATGTGCCAATAATATTTGAATCGATATATGCTTTTGGGTTTTTAAGACTATATCTTACTCCCGCTTGAGCTGCTAAATGCACTACTACTGACGGTTTAAAATTTTTAAATTCATTTCTTAGAAGAGAATGATCTTCGAGCATGCCCTTTGTAAAACTAAAATTAGGAGATTTACAGAGGATTTCATTTCTGTGCAACTTTAAATTAGTATCATAATAATCTGAAATAGCATCAAAACCATGGACTTTAAATCCCTCTGAAAGTAATAACTTTGATAAATGAAAACCGATAAAACCAGCTGAACCAGTTACTAATACTCTGCGATTATTCATACTTATGAATTAATCTTTTGCAGCTTTTCTAAAATGCTGGATCAAAACAATAATTATTGAAAAAATAAAGCCAAACAAGGTGCCTGCAATACAGATAAAGGCTCTGTTTGGGCCTGACTTCTCCTCTGGGACTACAGGAGAATTAATAGTTTTGAATATATAATCTGCATTAGATGACGCGAGCATAAGTGTTTGCATTTGACTTTCCATTAATTTCGAAAAAACTACTTTAATAGATTGACTGTTAGTAGTTTTTAAAGTTTCACTTAAAAAATTAATAGAATTTTGAGCATCCTCTTTATCAATTTCACGCATACGCTCATTAATATTGTAAATAATGACATCCATCCATTCTTTTGCGACATGAGGTGAAATATGCTCAATAGAGAGATATACAAGGCCTGTCTCTTCGTCTTGACTTACTGAAAGTGCTTTTTTAAACTCCTTAAATGCCTCCTGAGAGGATGGAATTGTTTTCTTAGGATAAGAAACTTTTCTTACCCACTTATTAGATAATTCATCAAAGATATCTTCATCATATATTAATCTGTTTTCTTGGGGGATCCATTTTTTTTCAGCCATTAGATCTTCTAATTTAATACTCGGTAAAAAGCTTTTTGAAAAAAACTCAAAAGACTCAATGCGCTTTACAGCTATTTGACTATCTGAAATGGAGCCTGCTGGTAAGGTTATTCCAGCCATTCCAGCTAAGCTTGATAACCCACCTAAGCTTGATGACAAGGATTCATCTTGTGAAGTAGGAACTAAAAGACTTGAGGATTTATATACATCTGACATTGATATAGCAGTAAAAACAGAAGCTACAGCAAACAATAATGTCAGAGAACTAATAAGGATTCTTTTCTTTAAACAAATTTGAAATATTTCTCTTAGATCTACAGCATCATCATATTGATTATTAATATTATCTTGACTCATATTGAATACTTAAAGTTTTACTAACAAATTAATTTTGAATTATAACATTTTTAAGAGTTAAAAAGGTTTAACAAAAATTTATTACAGATAACATAAAAATGGTACCCGGAGCCGGACTTGAACCGGCACGAAGTTGCCTTCGAGGGATTTTAAGTCCCTTGTGTCTACCAATTCCACCACCCGGGCATAAAACAGTATTATAACTTTTTATTAAAAAAAACTCCTTGTTCTTTTTCTCTTTTATCAAGATCTTTATATGAAGATCTTATTTTATTATTAATTTCTATAGCTTTTTTTAGCAAGGTTAAATCAGAATCCTTGCTTTGAGAGAACTTCACTAAAGCTGAAGTATCTTTTGGAAAACATGCGCCACCAAAACCAAATCTACCATCATGTCCCGGAACATTCATATGTGACGATCCAATTCTTTTATCCGAAGAAATAGCATGAATGAATTCTTCCCATGATATCTCACTTTCTATTTCTGAAAAAAGATTATGAATTTGATTAAAAAAGATCACCTTTAGAGCGAGGAAAGAATTTATTGTATATTTTATTAATGAAGCAGATTTAATATCTACGTAAATACAGTCTTCAGTTTTACATAATGAATAATCTTTATATATTTTCGCAATCTGCATAGAGTATTCCTTTTTACCACCAAAAATATGAGTTGGACAATTTTTAAAATCATCTAACGCATGTTTTTCACGAAGAAATTCTGGATTATATATAAATTTTTCATCAATGCTTATAAGCTTATTAATTATGTCTGGAGTAATTGTACTTTTAATTACTACAATACAGTCATTACAAAATTCTTTAATTTGAGAAAATACTTCTAGTATTATAGAGCCATCAACTGAACCGTCTTGCGACATTGGAGTGGGAACACAGACAAATATAGCATCTAATTCGATGCCATTTAAATCTTTTATTTCATTATTAAGTAATGGGTCAATAACGAAATTTTCACTATCAAGACAAAAACCATTATCTATTGTGCTTCCTACAAATCCATTACCTATTATTGCAATTTTCATAATATAAATAATTATGGAGGCTGAAGCCGGAATCGAACCGGCGTAAACGGCTTTGCAGGCCGCTGCATAACCACTCTGCCATCCAGCCAAATTAATTTTTTGTAATTGTATATGAAATATATAAAATTTAAACTTTTAGACTCTTAAGATCATTCCATAAAGTGGATAACCCCAGATAGTAAAGAACTAGAGAATAAGGATGTTCATGTAAAGGTGAGATATTTAAGAAAATTAGACTCGTTAAATTACATACTTTCTTCCAATCATAATTATTTTTTTCTACCCAATCTTTCAGCACAATTTGACATTCAATTAACATATTTTTTCTGTGGAATTCAAAACTAATGTTATCGGACGATACATTTACCTCAAAATGATTGTTGTTAATAATTTCATGAGAAATAATTAAACCATGATTTAATTTTGCTAAATCGTAATACAAATCACCAACTTCAGTATCACCTGAAAAATTTTGTCTCCAATCTAATAAATAAAAAGGGTTTGTACTATTATTTGTGGAAAGAATATTCTCAAAATGTAAATCTCCATGAAATCTTACTGGTTCTCCCATAGACATATTTTCCCAATCTACTAAGTCCAAAACTTGCTGATAATTTGGAACTTTATCATCATTAATTTTTACATTTCTATCAATGACCTCAAATCTTTTTAAAAAAAGTTTGATTCTTTCTAGTGTTTTATCCTTATAAAACTCCATACATTTTGTTCTAAATTTATTCAATTCTGATTCTTTAAGATCTTTTTTAATCCAAAAATCATCCATATATTTTAAGAACTCTTCAAATCTTCTTGGTGTTGGGTTTCTTGAAAAAACATCGCCACTAATTAAATCATAGGAATACATATTTTTTGAAAAAGACTTAATTTTTGGAACAAAATTACCTAGGCTTTTTGACCTTTTTACTCTTTCTGATATAAATTTATCATCGATGTGAAATTTTATGACCTGATTTCCACAAAACCATATTGCCTCATCAGGTTTGTCTAAAACATTAGCATTTAATTTATTTTTTGGTAAAAATTCTTTTGCTTGTTCTAAAGCCTCTAGGTTTCCAGTGTCATGCCAAGTAAATTCTTTTGCTTCAATTGCTTTATCATTCAAAAGCATTTTTAAACCATAACTCTCTCCAACTTCTATTGAACCTTCATTAATTCCCTTTTGCATATAATCCCAAAATAATTCATGATCATATATGCTTGCCAATCCTATATATGGTAAAAAGTCGCCAGAAGATCCTTTTGGATAAATGTCCTTCACTTTGTCAGCATCTATGCTGAGAGACCTATATTCTTTGATATCATGTTTTGATGAATAACCCATCCAATTTGTTTTGGGCTCAGGAATATCCTCTTTTATAATTGAATCGTTAGGAATGAAAATAAAAGGGCAATTTAATTCATCTTTGCATTTTAATAGGCTATAACCCAATCCAGAACCCTTGCCTTCGAACAAATCTACATCTATAAAAGTAAATTTTCTTTTTGGGTATGCAGTATTTAAGAAATCTTTGATTGTTTGAGATTTGTATCCAACTGGAACAACTATTTCCACATTTTCTGGAAATTTTTCAATTACATAGCCTATTGAAGGTTTTTGATTTACGCTAACTAATGCTTTATTAACATGTTTAGATAAGTCTTTTAGTCTTGTGCCTTTTCCTGCTGATGGTATTACAACTTTGTACATATTTATATTCTTTCTAATATTTAGTTAAATTAGCGGTTTTTTACTTTAAAAGTTCTTGTATATTTTTCCAATTATTTTGAATTATTTCTTTTTGATGATCCCATGAATCTTTCCGATCTACATTTTTATATATCGAGCTTGTCCCTCCAACAAAATGATTAATTCCAGCCTCTGATAGGGGTTTGATTGTATCCATACTAACTGCTCCATCAAGGGCAATAAAAGATTCAGCTTTTGTATCTAAAACAAAATCCTTTAATGCTTTTAAATCATTTAGGATATTTTTTGGTCTAGATTCTTGTATGAGAACTCCTGGATGAATTCCCATTAACATAATTCCATCAATTTCATCGTTTTGCAGAAGTCTGTCAAGTAAATGAAAGCTAGTTGCCAAATTTATACAGGCAACAGGCTTTGCATTAATGTCTTTAATTTTATCAATTACTCTCATTTCGTTTCCGATACAAGACTCAACATGAAAATGAATATATTCGATATTAGGAATATGTTTAAATTGATCAATTGTGAAATCAATGTCCTCAACCATCATGTGCAAATCAAATGGAAGAGATGATATGTCAGATACTCTTTTAACTATCTCTGGATATATTCCTAATCTTGGAACAAAATGCCCGTCCATGATATCTATATGCAACCCATCAACACCCAAAGAGTCAACAAGATTAACATCTTGTTCAAAATTAATATGATCCATTGTGATTAAAGATACAAGAAAATTATTCATTGTTTACTCAAGTATTGAATGATTATTTGAAATCATATTTTTGTCTAGCCCAAGAGATTCTACTAATCTAAAGATTAGATAATCATATAACAACATACTAAATTGTTCATATGGTGACTTCATTAACTGAACTGAATTAATTTTAGGGATCTGAATAATACTATTAGCACACTTTGCAATTGTTGAGTTTTTTTCACAACTTGTCAAAAAGATTTTTCCATTTTCTTTTATGGCCTGCTCAGTATATAAAACAATTGAAGGCGTCTCTCCTGATGAGCTATTAACAAATATGACACTATTCTCTTTTACTCGAGGCACATTAGTATCTCCAATCATTGTGGCATTAAAGCCCATGTGACTTAATCTCATTATAAAAGACCTTAAAGCATAACCCATCCTACCAGCTGCCAATCCTATTATTTCTACAGATGGTGAAGCAAGATATGGAATTAAACATTTTATATACTGATTAACTTCATTTTCATCTAAAGCATCTGACATTTTTATGACTTCGTTTATTATTGGATTCATCATTTTTTTAAAAACTTATCGAAAATATGAACACATGCTTCTGCAACAGCCCTGTCTCCGCCAGATCTTTTTGTAATGAAATCAGCTGCGTCTTTAGCATTTTTGTCTGAATTATTTGGTGCAATTGAGTAGCCAACTTCTTTCATTATTAAATGATCAAAAAAACCATCTCCCATATAAATAGTTTCTTCTAAACTAAATCTTGTATTTATCCACTCTAATCTTTCTTTAGATGAAACTAAATTTATTTTGTAACCCATATCATCATGTATCCTTTTTTTACTTATCTCAAACCCTCTCTTATCAGCTGAAAGAAATCGAATATTGATATGCTCCTTTATCATTTCTAGACCATCGCTATCATCAGGACCAAAAATTTTATGAGATTTTCCATTGTTATCATATAAAAATTGTCCTGTAGTCATTACACCATCAACATCGAGTATAAAGTTCTTCATTTTAATCTTATTATTTTTATAATTATTCTTACCAGATTTATATTAAATGAATATGTATTTAACATCATTCAATTATATAAGTTATGTATTAGTTTTGTTCTTTTTTTTTAATAACGCTTCTATAGTTTGAAGATCTTCATATGTATCAATGTCTACGCTTACATCATCATCCATGATGTAGAAAGAATTTTTTTCTGCTAATAAATTATGATTTTTTAGAAAATAATCAATTTTACATATGTAAATTGCTCCATTTGGCATAAATGTTTTAGGCAATTGTTGTCTTGGAAGAAATGGTAATTCTGGGTCAAATGCAGATTTTAAACCTCTATTACCATCATGTATCAGTGCTTTCAAACATGAATTAGAAACTTCTTTAACGGACATTAAAGATTCAGATTTATCATTTAAAATGATTTCACACGCTTTATCTATATGGTTGTAATTCCTTAAAGGTGAGGTTGGTTGAAGTAATATGAAATAGTCAAAATCATCAATAATATTTTTACTTTCTTCTAATATATTTAATATGACTGATTCTGATTTTGCTGTATCGTTGGAAAGAACCTTGCCTCTTTCATGGAGATCTATATCAAAATATTTTGCTGAATCGAATACTTCTTCACTATCAGATGAGACTATAGTTTTAGTAATATTTTTAGATTTAAGACTTGACTCAATTGTCCAATGTAATAATGGCTTTCCGCTCAAGGGATATAGATTTTTTTTTACAATTCCCTTAGAACCTATTCTGGCTGGGATAATTGAAAAAAAACGGCTCATTATTGTAAGACTAAGAAAGTTTATTTTTTAGAGACCAACTGTTACCAACCTTTTCCCAAATATGATCCGATCTATGTCTCTCAACTGCATCCCAAAAATCTTCTTCAGATATATCCATGTAATCACAAAATTCCTTAAAATATTTTTGTGGGAATTCTTGATCATATTTATTCACTAAATATACAGCTTCCTCTCTTGTAATTTTTCCATTTCTTACTTCTTGAGAAGCATCATATGAACATCTTCCAAGACCAAACTTTATTAAGGTTGTGAAATAGTGAAATGGGTCGATCTTATCATCAATGCTGCTATATTTAGAATATGTACCCTCTGTTCTTTCTGGATTGGCTTGAAAACCAGTGTTGTCAACAGCATAGTAATAACATTCTTGTGGATCCCACTTAACATAATATCCTAAATAATGCACTTCTATACCTGCTTTTAAAATATCATCTTTTTTTGGAGGTATATATGGAACAAAATCATCTTTAGTGTATTTACCACTTTTTATGTAGTCTTTCATTTTGAGACCACCAAACATCATATTTTCTTCATTATCTTCCGATGAAAAAAAATCCATGCTCATTATTGGATTTGAATTTTCTTCAATCGCATTTCCATATTCAGCTTGATTTTCACCGTACATAACTAATTTAACACCAAACTTTTTTGCCATTGCTGGCCCTATTATTCTTTGACCAATAATAAAAGGTTGAAATGGATGTAAAAGATTTATAAAGGCATTTCTTGTCATCTCTCTATGAAGAATGCCATTTGGAGTGTATAAAATATTGTCATGTCCGCCGGTATGAATCCAGTTTTCAAAGTTTTTAAAACCTATTTTTGTGTATAAATGTGGAGCCCATGTTACTGTCAATGGATTCATGCCATATTTATATTTAAGTAGATGTGAAGTGAAAGCACTATCTTTACCACCACTTCCGGGAACAATTACATCATAGCTTCCATCGGTACTCCTGAATTTTTTTAAAAGATCCTTAAGATCTTTTTCCCTATGCTGCCAATCAATCCCTAACTCTTTTTCTTCATGGTAAATACAAGCTGAACATACACCATTTTTATCGAAGTTAATAACTTTTTTATGCTCACCTTCTTTATTTTTAAATTCTATTGAAGAGCTTGGTCTTTGATTGGAAATGACACACTTTTTACAATAAATAACTTCTTCTGGAAGACCGTGTTTTGTTTTTACCTTGTTTCTCATAAATTACTTATGCTAAATTAACAAAATTGCCTATGATTTTAAGTCCATCTTTTGCACTTTTTTCCGGATGATATTGACAACCGTAGATATTATTTTTTTTCACAGTCGAGCAAAATTTAAAATCATTATACATTGAGTACGAAAGAATATTATTTTTATTTTGTGGTTCTGCATAATAACTATGCACATGATACATTTCTGAGTAGTTATTAATATTATTTAAAATAGTATTCTTATAATCAACATGATTGTTATTGATAATAGACGACCATGCTGTATGAGGCAGCTTGATGTCTTTTTGATACTCAAATTTTTTCACTTTTCCTTCAATAAATCCAAGTCCTTTTGAATTTCCAAATTCATTACTTTCTTCAAATAACATTTGCATTCCAAGACAAATGCCTAAAAAGGGTTTATCAGATTCAACGTATAATTTAAGAACATGTTCTAATTTTTTATTTTTAAGTTTATCCATAGCATGCTTGAATGCTCCAACACCTGGCAAGATCAAAGCGTCACATTCTAGGAGTTCTTCTTTTGAATCTGATAAAGTAACAACACATTCAAATTTCATAAGTGCATTTGTAATGCTTCTTATGTTACCAACACCATAATCTACAATACCAATTCTCTTCATAATCTTATATTTATTTTTGAATTATTGATTTCGCTCTTAATTGAAGCAATTGAATCAATTTCATAATGTAATATTGAAGCAATTGCTATTGCATCAGTTCCCTCAACAGAAATAGCTTGCCTGCAGTGAATTTTATCTCCTCCTCCACCAGAAACTATTAAAGGTATCGAAGCTATTTTGGAAATCAAAGAATTTAATTCTTCATCAAAACCAGATTTTGTTCCTTCTTTGTCTATTGAAGTTAGCATAATTTCTCCTGCGCCAAGCAATTCTAATTCCTTGACCCAATCTAATACATCAATATTTGTTGGCTCTCTTCCATTATCAGTATATGCAACCCATTTTTCTGAAGATATTTTTTTTGCATCTATTGATGCTACTATTGCTTGTGAACCAAAGATTCTAGAAGCTTCCTTTATGAAACTAGGCGTTTTAATGGCTTGAGTATTTATTGCCACTTTATCTGCACCTGAATTCAATGCATTTTGAATATCATTAATATTTCTTATTCCCCCGCCAACAGTTATGGGAACAAAAATATCATTTGTGGCTTTTTCTATTATATGACTAAGACTATTCCTGTCATAATATGCTGCAACCGCATCCATGAATATAATCTCATCAATACCATTATCATAATATTTTTTTGCAATTTCATTTGGATCACCAATCTTTCTAAGACCCTCTAAATGAATGCCTTTAATAACAAATTCATTTTTAACATCTATTCGGGCTATCAATCTTTTTTTTATCATTTAATCATGCCGTGAGTTATAAATTGATAAATTTTATGTCAATATGCTCAAAAGAATCTAATATATTTTTGATTTTAATAAAGAACTTCTAAGATTTTTATCTGCTTCTGCAATGGTGGCTATCATTTCCTCTTCTGACATAAATTCTGCATTTTCAGAGGAATATTCTCCATCTAAACGATTATCAGCTGTATTTTCATATTCTCTGATTGTAATATAATTTCCATTGATAAATGTGTATGGCACCTCTTTTGAATTTATTAAGGTTTCATTTAATTTTTCACCAGGCCTTAATCCTACATACTCAATATTTTCAGAAATCAGTTTCGCAAGCTTGAACATATTTACCGTTTTCATCTTTTGGGATAATACAAAAGATTCATTGTCACCTTCTAATTTAATAACAGCCTCATGGACTAAATTTGCAGCTTCTTCTCTTGAAAACATTAATCTATTCATAGACTCGTGCGTTAGAGGCAAGGGTTTATTTTCAGCATGCAATCCTAACCAGAAAGGTATCACTGAACCATGGCTATGAGATACATTTCCGAATCTACAAACTGCAAATTTTGTTTGAAGTGTATGAGCTTCTAAAAACATCTTCTCCATAAGTGCCTTTGTGTATCCATAGTTGCTATCAGCGCAACAAGCTTTATCAGTACTAATTGCAACCGTCATTGGAACAGATTCAGTGACAGCAGAATTAATAACATTAAGGCTTCCAATAATATTTGATTTCACTGCTTGAATCGGCGATATTTCTGCAGAATCAATATGTTTTAATGCAGCAGCATGAATAATGACGTCTGGTTTTATTTTAGAGATGGTAGTATGTAAAGTTAAAGAGTCTTCAACTGATCCAAGAATTATTTCGATGTCTGGAAATTGTCTTTTTAAGGAAACCTGCATTTTTTCGTTTCGGCTATAGCTAAAGAACTCATATTTTTCTTGATAATGTTCAATAAATGAAGCTCCAACAGTTCCAGATCCTCCTGTTATCAATATTCTTTTCATTAGTAAGTTATCCTCTTTTGAATGATTTCATCCCCAATTTCAATACATTTAAGTAATTCAACAATTTTAACAGATGATTTGCCATCGCCATAAGGATTGTTAAAAACCACTCCTTCATTTTTAATCTTTTTGCATTCATGTATAGCTTTGATAATTTCTTCAACATCGTGATCAACATCGATGACATTTTTTGGTCTTAACCGTCCTTGTTGTCTAGTACCAATATTTACAACGGGAATATCAAAGGATGCTGCTTCATGAATACCACTACTAGAGTTACCAATTAAACCACTCGAGTGTCTAAGCAGGTTTACATAATCATTTATTGATAAAGTCTCAACACTTTTGATTTTGGAGTCTTTTATGTTTTTAACTATAGATGAATATCCGGCATCATTATTTGGAAGAATGATTAAGGTATTTGCTTCCGTCTTTTGCAAAGCTTTCAGTGTGATTTCAATTTGTTCTTTTGATTTACTAATTTCACTTGTAACAGGGTGTTGAATTAACACAAAATATGGCTGTGCTAAATTATATTTATCCATAATTTTTTTATTGTCTTTTACTGCAATAATCGCATCAATTGAAGGGCAGCCAACATTAAATACTCTTTCAGGCATCTCACCCATTTTTATTAATCTTTCGCATGCATCTTCATTCGCAGCAAAATGATAATGCGCAAACTTACTCATTGCATGCCTAATTGACTCATCAATAGTACCAGTAACCTCTCCTCCCTGAATATGAGCAACTGGAATATTCATATGTGCGCCTGCAAGAGTGACTGCAGCATTTGCCGCAATATCAAAACCAGATAAAATCAGATCGGGCTTAGATTTTTCAAGTTCGTATGTAACTTTTTTTACAGCTTCTGCGTATGACCTAACCATTGCCCCACCACTATCTTCATTCTCTAAAAACATTTCAAATGTAGAAAATATCTTAAAGCCGTCAGACTTGATTTCATTGATTGTATAACCATGATCATGTTTTAAATGCAATCCAGTAACAACTAAATCATATTCAAGTTCAGGATCATCTTTTATCAAGCTTAAAATAGGCTGGAATCTTGAATAATCTGCCCTTCTTTCAGTAATAATAAAAATTTTTCTCATTTATAAAAAACTATTTAATTATTTAACGACATCTGCCCAACTTACATGATTATCAACTGCGATATCAGTAGCTGCAGTTTTACCCAAGACCTTATCAAAGTGTTCAGCCAAAATTTCACCTGTGCCAGGTCTTTTTACCCAAATATTATCTTTTGAAAAAATTTCACCTTTTTTTATTGGTGATATCACAACAACCGTAGCAAAAGCAAAATCGATAGTTGCTTGCTCCTCAGCCAAAGCTCCCTTTTTGCCGCCTCTTTGGTCATAAAGAATATCAATGCCATTAAGAAGATCTGATGCAGCATCAGGATCCATAGAGCACACAATGTCAGGTCCTTCCCTTTTCATTGTATCTGTGAAATGTCTTTCAAGAATTGATGCGCCAAGAGCAACTGCGCCAAAGCAAGCGTGATTAGTAATAGTATGGTCAGAAAGTCCAACAACAGCATCTGGAAATTCATCCTGTAATTGTGTCATTGCAGACAGTCTAACTAGATTATTTGCTGTAGGATAAATATTTGTTGTATGAAGCAATGCAAAAGGAATATTTTTTTTTCTAAATATCTCAACCGATGGTCTGATTGAATCGATATCATTCATTCCGGTACTTAAAATAATTGGCTTGCCAAAATCAGCAATATGCTCTATCAAAGGATAATTGTTACACTCACCAGACCCTATTTTATAGGCTGGAACATCCATTCTTTCTAATCTATCAGCAGCAGCTCTTGAGAATGGAGTACTTATGAAGATAGCACCTTTATCCTCAACATATTTCTTAAGACTTATTTCTTCAAGTTCGTTTAAAGCACATTCTTCCATAATTTGATAAATTGATTTATCAGAGTTCCCAGGAATAACTTTTTTGGCCTCTGAGCTCATTTCATCATGAACAACGTGAGTTTGATGTTTGATTATTTCAATTCCAGAATTTATTGCTGAATCAACAATCTTAAAAGCATCTTTCAGCGAGCCATTATGATTGATACCAAGCTCAGCAATCAGCATTGGCTTATAATTTAAACCAACTTGTCTTGTACCAATTTTGAAACTATTCATGGGAATTGATTATATTATATTTGAGGAGTATTTCATTTCTTAAAGGTACTCAATGTGTACAAAAAACCAGTATAAATAGTAATCAATGTTGAGATAATTAAAAATAAATCTCCAATCACTATTAAAAGCATTAAGCTAGATGCAAGTCCAAGAAGATATATTGAGATAGTAAAAAGCTGAATTGTTGTCTTAATTTTTGCAATATATGTTACCTTGGTAGCGCTCTGATTATTATTTCTTGAGTTGAAGTCTCTCAAGGCGCTTACCCATATTTCTCTTGCAATAATTAATGATCCTAAAAAACCAATTAAAAAACTTGAAAGATTCAAAGCAAGACCAAAAAGTAAAAATACAATCAAAATCTTATCTGCAATGGGGTCTATAATCTCACCAATTTGAGAGGAAGAATTGTATTTTCTAGCTAATTTTCCATCTAAATAATCAGTCAAACCGGCAATAAAAAATAATATAAATGATAACAAGTAATAGTTATGCAATATTAATAGACCAAATATAATGATTCCAATAAAAATTCTGATCATAGTAAGAGTATTAATTAGCGCGATCATTTATTGAGTTTATTTATAATTAATTTTGCCATTTTCTCATTAATTCCATTAATAGTCATTAGGTCTTCTATGCTAGCTGCTTTGATATTTTTTAGATTTTGAAACTTTTTCATTAGTCTGCTTTTCAATACCTTGCCTACACCATTAATTTCGTCCAATTTTGATTTAGTGATTTTTTGTCTTTTCTTTTTTCTTTGAGCACGAATTGCAAACCTGTGTGATTCATCTCGTATTTCTTGAAGAACTAAGAAAGCTTTTGAATATTTGTCTAATTCAATCACACCACTTTCACTAATTATAGTTTCTGAGGCTCTTATCCTTTTTGAACCTTTTACGATTGAAATAACTTTAATGTCATGATGGTCTGATCTATTAATAATTGAATTAATAAATTTAAGTTGGTTTTTACCGCCATCAATTAAAATTACATCAGGCTTCAAGTCTGGATCAGAAAAGTATTTAATTCTTCTTTGCATAACATGCTCAAGCGAACCAATATCGTTGCCAGATAATTCTGCAGGAATATTAAATAGTCTGTAGTTCTTTTTTTCAGGACCTTGCATAGAAAACACTACGCAGGACGCTACAGCACTATCACCTGAAAAATGACTTACATCATAGCCCTCAATTTTTTTAATATTTTCTAAACCTAAATAATTACTAAGCTCCTGAATTGCATAAGTATACTTATCCTCTTTGCTAATATAATTTTTTATAACCTGTTTTGCGTTAAGTTTACATAAATTATAAATAGGTCTTATTGATTTATTTGGTGAGTGAATAATTTTTACTTTCTTTTTATGTTTTGTATTAAACATATCCTCTAGCA
>MDTA01016655.1_pt1 | contig 14264 bp, 17 predicted proteins | sample 811151 | NCBI WGS metagenome assembly MDTA01 (sample SAMN05326648, study PRJNA326480) | marine metagenome | isolation source: seawater | place: Indian Ocean: South | collected 2010 | reverse complement strand
CAAAACAATGGAACTTCAACCACAACAATTGCACTTAAATAAAACAACAAGATTGCAATTAAAAAAAGAGGCTAAAAGGCAGAGAATTTCAATGTCTAAATTAGCTGAAGATTTAATAATAGCTGGGTTAAAACAGCTTAAAATGAAAAGTAGCCAATCGACTTTATCTGATTTGGAAAATTTACAGAGGAGAATAAACTAATGACAAGTCGGTCAAAGCGCATTGGCTACGCTTTAGAATATGCCGTTGTAAAATTCTGGGATGCATATGGCGTTCCAGTCAAAAGAGTTTTGGGCAGTGGTGCTTTCAAACATTATTCTGACACGCTTGCGTCTGATGTAGATCTAAATGGATATAAAGTTGAATGCAAAAGACGCAAAGCAGGAACAGGGTTTGCCAGTTTGTATAAGTGGTTTGATCAAGATGATGCCCAAATTTTAGTGCTACACGCAGACAGAAAAGAGAGGCTGTATGTGGTCAAAGAGAAAACATTCTGTGATTTCGCAAGAAAAATGGGATGGATGAAGAAACCTATCATAGAAGGAGATAAATAATGGACTTAGGTTTGATTGGAAGTGGAGATACAAAATGGATCTCATTTAAGCCAAGTGTAAATGCTTGGCTAGTAAATGGTGAAGAGCATACATTAAAACAATGTTACTTAGATCCTGACACACTAAAAACAGGATGGATAAAAATTGAGGCTGGATCAGCACCTGATGCTGTCTGGGATGAAAGTCTTGGTAAGGTTGGAAGTAGACCCTCTGACGATCACAGGAGAGGTTTGCAAGTTATGTTGTTTCTTGGGAAAGAATTAGGGTGGCATCAATGGCAAACAAACTCTGTTGGCGCACTACGAGGCTTTTCTAATTTGTGGTCTAAGATTCATAAAGAACTTGCAGATAATGAAGGCAAGGTTGCACATATTGAGTATATTAAATCTGATATTGATACTAAAGGTAAGGGTCAGACTAGGATACCAGTGTTTGCGCTGTTAGGCTGGAAAAATCAGCCACAAGTTGAAACAGCACCTGAACCAAAAGCTGAACCAGAAACGACAGAAGATCTGTCAGAAAACTTATTTTAATTTTCTCCATTAACTAGGGGTGATTATTCACCCCATTTTTTATCATGGCTGTTACAATTAGAACATATCGAGTAAGACCATCCACTGATTTTGTTGAGGAATGGTATAAAGTAATTGAATATTTTAGGTTAAGTAGACCACATCCATTTCTAGAAAGTGTCTGGAATCAATATTTAGATAAACCAAATCGAGATATATCAGCTAAACAAATAATAGCTTTAGATAGAATTTTATCTGAATTTAATAATAGAAAAAGATTATTTAAAGATATTCCTGCTTGGGAAGAATATCAAGAAGTTGCTGATGTTAAATATCAAGTTAGATCTGTTCATGCTCCACGCCCAGTTAAATTAAAAAAATTAGACAAAGAGGAATTAGAATCAATTTCTTGGCTGGGGTCTATGGTAGATGATTGAGCAACACACAAAAGAAATTGCTATTGCCCTTCTTGGTGAACCCAATGAAAAGCTGTCTAAGCCATCAGAACTGCGTTGGGGTACATTTGGCTCATTAAGTGTCGATTTAGAAAAAGGTACGTTCTATGATCATGAGCAAGCGTCTGGCGGTGGATTAACACAGCTTATCACGTTGCATGGCAAAGATCCTAAAACCTTTTTAGATGAACTTAAAATTAACAATGAATTTACTCCAGCATCATCACCAAAAGTTGTGGCTCGATATGAATATAAAGATGAACAAAACAAACCTTCTTATGAAGTAATAAGATTTGAGCCTAAGACATTTCGACAACGCAGATTTGATTGTCAGGCACAAAAGTATGTGTCTGGATTAAAAGACGTAACGCCCCTTCCCTACAACCTTCCAGAAATTATTAAGCAGAAAGACGAAATTATTTATATTGTTGAGGGTGAAAAGGATGTAGAAACCCTACGTGAAAAAGGCTTGTTATCTACTTGTAATTCTGGTGGTTCTGGCAATTGGAATCCTGCCTTAAATAAATTTTTCCAGCATCGAAATATTGTTATTCTCCCTGATTGTGACGATGCTGGGAAATCTCATGCAAAATTAGTAGCCTCTGAATTACAAGGTATAGCAAAATCTATAAAGATTATTGAATTACCTGATTTAAAATCAAAAGAAGATCCAACAGATTTTTTTAATAAAGGCGGTACAATTGAACAGTTAATGCAATGCATTAATCAAACGTCAGAAGTCACTGAAAAAATTGATAAACCACAATTATTTGATGCATGGCAAATCTTAGATCCATTAACAATAGAACCAAGAGATTTTCTCTATCGTGACTATACGAGATATTATTGTAGTTTGCTTGTAAGTCCAGGCGGTATTGGTAAATCAAGTCTTTCTATTGTCGATGCTATTGCTATGGCATCTAATAAAAATTTATTAGGCGCAGTTCCAAAACAAAAATTAAAAGTTGTTTATTATAATTCTGAAGATCCACTACAAGAAATTCAGCGCAGGGTTTTAGGTTGCTTACAGCACTTTAATATTGATCAGTCTGAGATCCAGAATTATTTGTTTCTAGCGTCAGGAAGAGATCAGGACTTGGTACTAAGTCAAGGTATTGATAATGCCATCAATGAGCAAAATTTTGACCTTATAGAGCGTTTTTGTGTTGAGAATAATATTGATGTTTTAATACTCGATCCTCTTGTAAATATGTTGGGTAGTGCGTCTGAAAACGATAATTCGCTGATGGGTAGCATTACAAAAAGATTATCAATGCTTTCTGAAAAATGTTCGATAGCCACAGTTATTGTCCATCACACAAGAAAAACAAATCAGCGTGAAATGTCAGTGGAAGATTCCAGAGGCGGTATTCAGCTTGTTAGTGGCTGTCGTTCTGCGTCTTTCTTACAAAAGATGGATGATGATTTTGCGACCAAACATAATCTAGAGGCGCATCGTTATTTTAGCATTAATAATGGAAAGGCAAATCTAAAACCATTAGCGAAACAATCTTGGTTTGAAAAGATTTCTGTAGATCTCATAAATGGTGATCAAGTTGCAGTCGTTGTTCCTTATGAACTTCCTGATGCCTTCGCTGGGGTGACAAAGCAAATGGCAAGAGAAGTTCAAATACGATGCACAGAGGCTGACCCACCATATTATCATCATTATCATGCAAAAAATTATGTAGGAAAAGTCATTGCTGAAGTTCTTGGTTTAAAACTTTCCAGCAAATCCGACAAAGCAAAAATATCTGAAATTTTAAAAATATGGATTCAGAATGATGTGCTTTGTGTAGAAGATGAAATTGATAAAAGACAAGGAAGAGAAATTAAAGCAGTTCGTGCTGGCTCTGTAAATCCGATGGTGGTGACATGAGTACAGTAGCCACAGGAACTAAAGTATTACTTTTTGCCTTGCTTGAATTTAACAGTTTTGAAAACTGCAATAAAGCAAAAGAGATACTTGCTCCACTTGGGCATCATAATTTAATTTATGAATGCCAATGGCATAATCACAGTGATGTATTTTATTTTACACATTCTGAAAGGCACGTATTTTTTTCAACAGTACCTCTGCCTAGACCTGACAATTTGACAAAAAAAAGTGGCATTGAGAGGTAAGTAATGCCACTTGAGGGAGATTGGAGAAAAATATATGTTCTACAGGCAATAAAATTTTATAATTTTTTATTCATAAAATAAAATAAATTATCTTCACCTAGTCATTTGTGTGGCTGATGCTAACCCCCCTACTTGTGCTATTTTATCCGAAATACTTTCTAATGCTCTGGCTAATAAATCAGGATCAGCACTAAGGCTTAACATTTTCTGCGCTAAATCTGGATCTCTTTGCGTCAAAAAATCTGCAATTTGAGATAATTCAGTATCACTTAAATTAGTTTTACCTTTTAATGTTTGTGAAAATGTTCTTGCCATTTCTATCGGATTACCACTTATTACAGCACCAACTGCATCTGCGCCTTGCTTTAATCCACTTTTAATTTTGTTACCACCTTGTGTCAGTATTGCTGTTTGTGAGCCTACTCTAGGATTTATATCTTTAGCTAATAAATTTGATTTATCAGCAAGTTTTAAACTTTTAAGTAATGATTCACCATATTCATCATCAGCAATTATATTTCTTAATATTTTATGAATTTTATGATTTGGATCATTTATTTGGCTAATTAAAGTTGACTTTTTTCTTGTGTCTAAAGTCCTATTTAATCCATTAACAATACCCATTTTAAACATTCTGATAGCCTCTTTATTACCATCCTCAAGTAAAGTTTCATAAAAATCTTCTACCTCATCACTAGATTTATTTAAGGCTCTACTTCCAAAATCTAATGCCTCTTTAGACGCATAGTTTTGTGAGGCTGTAGACCTTGCAATTTTTAATTCAGGACTAAATTCATCTAACAAATTTTGTAAATCTTTTTTTAAATTTTTAATAACCTGACCCCTTCTGTTGCGACCAGAATTAAAAACTTCATCAGCTTGATCCTGCAAAGATCGTAATATGTATTCAGACTCTTCTAGAGTTGGAAGTCTATTTGTGTAAGAAACTTCGCCTTCTTTTGATATATTAAAAAATGGTTTAATCTTTGGGTTCTCTAATACAATATCATCAAATGCCTTTTTCCCAAGCCCCCTTGGAATAATTTCATTTTTAATAAAATCTGCAATGTCATTAGAGGCAAATTTTACATTTTCGAATATAGGAGTATATAAAAGATCCTCTTCCTCTCGCATCTTTTGTAATTCAGTCTTTTTCTGTTTAATAATATTTTTATCAGTGTTTGGAGCTAAAGTTGTTTTTAAATCATCAATAGATTTATCACTTCTATTTGTTGCTCTCTCTCTTAATACTCTGTTAACTCGCATTCTTAATCCTGAATCCTCATTAACTAATTGTCTAAGATATAATCCTAATGTTTCATTTCCTTCGGCTGGCATTTCTCCATTAGCTATTCTAGCAATAATTGTATCTATATTTTCATTTGGATCTGCTTGTTGAGCCTTTTCAACCATTGTGCTTAATACTTTTTCAGCCTCAAGTGACATTTTATTGCCAAATCTTCTTTTGATGCCTTCAATAACAGGCGCACCAAGTACACCTAACCCCTTAAAAATAGCACCCCCAGCTAAAGATGAAAGCGCACCAGTATAGCCTCCTTCAAAACCAGATTGCAAAGTTTCTGGATTATATCCTTTATCACCTTCTTGTGCGCCAATTTTTGTTGCTGAACCAACTAAAGCACCACCCCCTGCTAAATTAAGACCTTTTTGAAGTATATTAGATCCAGCTTTTAATATTCTTGTTTGAGGTATCATTGCAGTTCCAACAGCGGTTGTCGTTCCACCAGCTATTTTTCCTGTCATTGTAGTATTTGGAAACTTTTCTTCATACGATTTAAGGCTTTCCCTTATTTTATTTCTTTCATCAATATATCTATCTCTAAATACTTTATTAAATGGATTTAAAAGAAATCCAGATTTAAGCCCTGCAAGAAGTTCATCTCCAAATTCAGCAAAAAGACCTTGACCAAATCCTCTAGTAAAAGCACCAGTTCGACTCATATTCATAAATTTGTTATAACTATTTTCAGCCATTACTGTGATCCTTCCATTGCTCTTTTTCTTTCTTCATCACTAGAAAACTTCCACCATTGTTCCCATTCCATTTTTAAATATTCTTTATAATTATCAGAAGTTTTATCAAGATTTGGATATATTTTTTCAAATTCAGCAAGGAATTTTTCCTTTTCGGATTGATCAATACTGTCTAAATTAGGCACATTTCCTTGGTTAATATCTTTACTTGTATTTGGTTTTGGTCTTTCTATACCCATTTCTATATTTGGATTTCCTACATAAATATCCTCAAGTTTTAATCCAGCTTTCTTAGCTAATCTTTCATAATTTAGTATAGATTTTTGTGCATCTTGTGCTTTTGTATTGTACATTTGACTAGCAAGATTTGCTATTTCTCTTCTCATTACAGGAGATAATCTTCCAGTTTGCCCTGTAACATCTAACATAGACTCTAGGGCTTGTTTAAATGCTGGAAACATTGACCCTGCATTTTGTACGGCTCTTACTTCACCTTCTCTAGCTACAGACCCTGGGTCTACAATTTTGGCAAATGCAACAGCTAAAGCATAATCTGAAACAGCACCAGGGTTTTCATATAGAGTTTGAATTGTGTCATACCCACCTTTAACTAATCTAAATAATTCTAAATCAGTTCTCATGTCATCTCTAAGAGTGTTGGCAATACCAAATTGTTCTTTTGTCAAACCACCAAAAGCACCTTTACTTGCTCTAGCCTCTGCAAGTTGCTGTTGCTCCAATCCAATCGATTGTGCCAACCCTGAATCTGGTCTTGTAGACATTGAATTTAAGATTAGCATCAAATCATTAGTGAGCATTCTTCTATCCATACCTCTGGCTGGATTTGTAAACACATCCATTAAACCACCAGATAGACTTCTTCTTTTTGAAATTTTTGGCTGATCTTTCAAACCATAAAAATTAGGACTTAATGATGCTAATTGTTGTGCAAACTTAATTCGCTCTGCCATACTTGAATTAAATATGCTTTCCTGTTCTGGAGTAATTTCACCTTCATAACCGCCTGGTCTTGATCTAAAAATAGCCCTCTCTAATGCTTTTGTAATATCAGGTAAGGTTTGTAGAGATCCAGCATTCATTTGATTAATTATACTTCCAAATCTTTGACCTGATAATGAATCGTAATATGGACTGCCAGGATTTAATTCCTGCCTTAAAAAATCAAGCTGTGTCTGAAAAGGGTCAAAGTCAGACATTCCTTCAATAAATTTATCGTAATTATCTTTTCTAACATTTAATAATTGTGAAATACCAAATGCTCCAGATTCAGGATTAACAGCCTCTGGATTTAAATTAGATTCAGCCCTTAAATTACCTACCAACCCAGATGCTAATTTAAGTTTCTGATCTGATGATAGTTGATCAAAATTATAATTAGGAAATTGCTGTCGTAAGAAAAAATTTACGGCTCTTAATTCTTCACTTGTTGGTTGATATGCCATTTTTATTACTCCTAATAAGGCATCATTGCAGATGCAGGATTGGAATATTTATAAATTGCTAATGGTATTTTTAGATAATCCATTAACCCTGGTTGATATTGTTCAGTTGTAATACCCTGCGCTGGAATAATACCCAAAGACGCAAGAAGATTTTGAAAACCTTGTTGTCCTTGTGTCGTAAATCCAGTGAATTGCTGTCTGGCTCTGTCAGCTAATTGTTGTGCAATCATGCGTTCTCTTTCGGCACGCTGGTACGCTGTGTTGTCCATAGTATTTGCCATACCAAAACCAAGATTGCTTAGATTTGCCAATGCGCCAGCACCAGCTAATTGATTTTGCGCTGTTTGAAATCCTAGTTGGTTTGCCCTGTTAAATTGATTTACAGCTTGCTGAAAGTTTGCCTGATTTAAATTTGCGCTGAGATCACCAGCTTGTTTGGCAAATGCTTGATTAGTTAGGCTATCTGCAACACCATGCCTTGAACCACCATATGCGCCAGCTTGCATGGCTCTAGCTTGACCAGCATTAATAGCTTTAGTTCGAGCATCTTCTAAATTAGCCATGCTACGATCCAACACATTTTGCGTGAAAGGGTTCATAAACGGCTGTATAGCCTCATTAGAAAACTGGGTAGGCTGATAAGCCATAGCATTGTTTATGCCTGTCTGCGCCCCTTGCAGTCCTGTTGTGACTTGATTGTATATGTTATTTCCTGCTCCAGCCATGATCTGCTCCTAATCTCTATTCATATTGTATGAATTATTGCTACCACCAAAAATTTCTTTAAGTGGATCAACATATCCATAAGGGTCATCATCTTCTAAAAAAGTTCTTAATCTTCCTGAAGTATCAGCAATCTTTGATGCCTCAATTTGCCTTGCATAATCTTCCATACTTTCATAGCCTGGCTGAGATGTTTCAGGCACAATAGGCATTCCTGTAACTGGGTTCATCATTCCTGCATTATTCATTGCTGGTTGCATTACATCCATTGTTTGTGGCGTAGTTGTTTCAGCCGTAAGACCTTCGATCCTTCTAAAAATATCAGGATACTCTTCCTTAAACCTATTCATTGTGTCTTGATACATATCAAAAGATCTAAACCCACGCAGACCACCTTGCTCAACAGCCTCTGGCAAAACGCTTTGCATAGGGTTCATCCCAAATGCTGATAGACCTAAATTAAGATTATCATTTATACCTTTTGCTTGGGCTACAACATCAACACCCATGTAAGGTGAATAAGGAATATTCATATCCTTAGATTTTTGAATAGCCTCCATAATTTCTTTCTTTTGCCATTCAGGAATTTCCTGACGCTGTGTTGTTGTTCCACCTTTTCCACCGCTCATTTTATATCTCCTTATACAATGTAGTGTGGGCGTGTTCCCACCCATGTTTCTTTAATGCTCTCGACCATCCAACTCTTCCTGACATAGTTAATTCTTTGCAACCTAATTTTTTTGCAAAAGCAATAACAGAGGTATGCATATCGGTAAGCTGATCCATATCACCACCACCCAGAAAAACATGGAAAACTTTCTTTTTGGGGTATTGCAGGACTTCTGTGACGATGCATCCTTTTTCCCCTTCCCAGAGTTGGTATTGTCCATCTCTGATGCCATTAAGAATATCAAGTAGGTCATGTGTTCCATGAGAGTACGCTAATGCATCTTCTATCCATTTTGTTACCTTCTCTACTTCCATGTTATATTGCCGTTGCCGTTAAAGTTCCTGAATTACTAACAGTTATTTGATATCTTGTGCCATTTGGTGAAGATAAAATTAATCTTTCATTTCCTGAAATTTCAACATCCTGTTGTTTTTTTCGATTAAGTAAATCTTCAGCCTCAATTTCTCTGTTTCTTTCTATTTCAAAAATTAAATCATATTCTTGTGGCGGTGCTTGTAATATCATCTTTTAGATCCTGCTTTTGCATTTAGTCGTATTGTTCCTACTCTCCAATCAGTCGCAGTGACAGGGTTATCTACAATCCTCATTTTGGCTTGCCTTCCTGTAAATCGTACATCTGTTGGATTTGAAAAACTTACAATCCCATGATCAGTTTCTGCACCATTCGGATAAAGTTTAGTTTTGAATCTACCAGTAACTGAGCCTTGTGTTTTTTCATCAGGAATAATTTGATTTACGTGCATTAATTGATCACCATTTCCTAATTGAAATGGTGCAGTTTCAGCAAATGGAATAAAACTATTTCTATCAAATCCTACTTCATGTTCCACAATTTGGTGGGGCAATACAGAAAATGTACCTTTGTTTTGAGTTCCAAGTAATTCTGATGTATTAGCCCCATTGGTATGATTGCCACCACTAGAAGTATGAAAAGTAAGCCATCCTCTTCCTGGTCTTAATGTGTCCAATCTTCCTTGTGGTGTGACTTTTATAAATTTTGTGAATGACCCAGAACCACCAATTTGTATTCTGCCACTCAAACTTTCTGTGATAACACCAGTATTTATATCGTCAAACGCACCACCCAAACTAAATTCAAACTGTGCTATCGATCCTGAACTTGTTGAACTAAAATTAATTTGCGTAATTTTTGTCCATTGGAATCCATCAAGTCTTGTGGTTGTCGTGATTGGTGCAACCATTTGGAAAGACGCAGTTTGCGATGCTCCATTTTCATCTAACCCCACAAGTTGAATTGTTACTGTTACGGCAGATCCAGATGGATAACGATAGAAAAAATATTCAGCACTTGGTAAGGTAAAAGTTTCGTATAAAGTACCAGACCCTGAATATTGGACTAATTCACCATAATTACTAATACCAGTATTTATGCTACTTGCGGTATCTAAAAAATTAATTGGCGGTGCATTTGCAGAAATACTAGGATTTGCATATATTGTCGTATTAATTCTGTTTCTTTGCCTAATTAGATTTCCTACATCCGCACACGTTAAATCCTTTGCAGGACTTGAAGATGTTGTTGGGGTTTGTCCATTAAACTCAACTTCAATAAAAAGACTATCTCCTTCTCTTATGGCTAATGAATAACTACTATCGTTTAATTTACTGGTGGCTTTTATTGGATATTCAAATACACCACGATCTACACCTGATGTTCTTCCAATTTGTCCAAAATACCAAGTATTATCCTTATAATTCCATGTGACGTATTCGTTGTTTTCATTGCTGTTAAGACCAGGAAAATACCAAGTTACTTCATCAAATTTAGAATTTGAAACAGCGCATATTTTAGATTGTTGTGTAGTTGTTAATCTTTCAGTCAGGTAATCCTGCACTTCGCATTTAAGTTCCTGCACCCTTCCCCCAGCAAAGATAAAGAAACCATTGTCACCCCACCATACAATACCAGCATCGATAGACGCAGAGGATAATGCTCCATATGCACCACAATTTTCTCCTACTCTTTGTATCGAATGCACAAAAGGCAATCCAATAAATCTTGTGGCGTGTGCATCTGTATTTGTGACTATTAAAATTCCACCTCTAATTTTTTCTGCTAATACAAATTCACCAGATGTTTGCAAGTCTAGATTACCAGCCTGATTAGTTGCAGATGAAGTCCAAGTATTTATATTTTCTTGATCACTCCATTTGACTTGTCTGCTAGTAAAACAAAATAAAAATCTTTCATCTGAAACAATGCACCCAGTATTATTTGGTGTGTAAGGTGATGCGCTAACTCCTGTAATTTCTTGAGCCACATTAGAGGTACTTAAATTCCAAAAATATACCCTGCCATCATCTCTTGAACAAAAGACTAATTGTTCTCCAAATGTAGAAAAGTGAATTGCTGTGGCTGGTAATAAAGTTGAACTTGTCGATAAAGGCTGGCTACCCCACTGCCCTACATTGTAGAAGGAACTTCCATACCCTGTCATACCTGATGCATCAATTCTACCAGTAGTAAAACCAGAGGGAGTAATGTCGTACAAATCACCAGAAGGAAATAAAACAAATATATTTTTAAAATTGCCGAAAGCAAGGTATCTTGATCCATTGTTACCTTTCCACGAATGCATACCACGAATAGGCGCATCAAAGGCTTTTTCTGTTCTAGTTCTCCAGCCACCAATAGGTTTTAATGTTTGATCATGCCATCGACATAAATTTGAGTCATGCCATCTACCAGTGGCATCTAATTCTGTGCCATTTCTAAAAACTCCTGGTGGAAATTTAAGAGGTATTAATGGCATTATTTCATCACCTTTAAACGCATTTTCCATCTTCCAGCGGTTGTTGTAACTGTATTACCCACAACACCACTTGCTTTAGACGCAATTTTAAAAGTTCCTAATGATGGGAAAACTCCTTTGACGTTTGTTGTGTCACCACTTTCGACATACACGCTAGGAGAATGACTGGCATTGGCTACTGTGTCAGTTCCATAAATAGTATCACCAACACTGTATCCATGATCTGCTTGCGTACAAACGATTGCCCACTGTATCATAAATGGACTAGCATTTAATCCATGTGCAAAGGTAAATGTACCACCAGCATTGACTGTCATGTCAGTTGATGTTGCGCCTCGCCTTGAATCAGCGATTACAGTTAGCAAAGTATTGTAATCAGTAGGAACAAATGTAAATTGACCAGTAGAACTGTTATAACTTAAACTGCCACCCTGACTAGCTGACCCTGTCGTAACTGATAGGTCAGTAAGTGCAATACCACTTGATGGGGGCGGTGGCTCTGTCTGATTTGTAAAAGCACTACCATCCCATTTTAAAACTTGCCCTGACTGCACATTTGATATTGTTACATCAGATAGGTCATTTACACTTGCTGTAGTAAATTCAATAGCAGTTGCCCCTGAATTAACTTTAACAAATTTAGACCCAGATGATGTAAAATTATTAGGCGTATCTGTAATTGAACTAGCCACAATTGAAGTTGGAATTGCGTCTGATACTGTTTTAATTTGTGTATCAATAGCTATAACAGTATTGTTCAGCGTAGTACCCCAGACATTTTCTGATCCACCTACAGTCGGATATTCAAAACTGTAATTTGTTGTTATTCCCATTACTATCTCCTATGCTACTCTTCGAAATGGCATTTCATCTGTCCATGTTTCTGTTGGTTTTGTGACGTTTGTCCAAAGTTCTGTAATATCTGTAATATTTTCCCAAAATAAATTTGCTGTTGCATTTAACGCTGATGTTGCATTCATAACACTTGCGCCTTGAGTAATTCGATTTGCGTCAGATGACATAGTGGATTGTGATGCAAAATTTGAATCGACAACTAATGTTGCTACTGCACTTGATGTCATTCCACTTGTGGCAACAATTATTTGCTGAACAAAAGGTTGAACTAGCCTAATTCTTGTCGATGATGCTGACATTGAAGAAGTCGCAAAAATTGGTGATGCAATTTGTTCAATTTGCCCCACATCAGCCGTCATTGCAGAAGTAGCCGTCATAGATGCTGATGTTTGCATCGTTCTAAGTACAGACGCAGTCATTGTAGAAGTCGCAACAATTGCGCTTTGCATTCCTACAACTGCATCACCTTTAGATGAAAAAGGTGCTGACGAATATGGGGCTGAACTAAAAATCATTAACTAAACACTTTTTCACCACGAGGTGGTATTTTTTCTGCTTGAATAGCTTCATCAACTTTCTGTTCGTGATAAGCTACTCTTTCAGAACCCATAGTCTGCTTAACCCAGTTCAAAATTTGCTCTTCAGAACAATCTTCCATCTTGTCGAATGAACCACTAGCATTAGGTTGAAGGTACTGAAGGTCATAACAAGTTTGAGTTATACCATCTACAGTATCAGTAACTGAAAAATGGACTACGTCTATCTCATTTGCACCATTTGTTCCTGTTGTTTTGTATTCAACAGAATTTATCTTCCAAACTTTAGCCATTATTCAATTCCTTTTCTAAAAATTCTTTCATCTTTTCTTTGCTTGCTAAAAGCTGATCCATCTCAAATTTTAATTTTTTTTCTTTTTCTTCTATGTCTAAAACTTGTGTAAAAAAATATCTTTGCTTTTCAGTTAATTTTTCTTGCTCGTACTCTTTTTCTTTGTAGATAATTTTTGGTAATTTTTTTTCTTCTGTCATATTTTCTCCTATGAGGGTTGGCTAGGCCAATCTGATTGTTCTAAATTAGGCCAGTTCTCATGCGTGGGTAAATCTCGCAAAGCTTGTCTATAAGACTGCCATTTAGTACGAGTTTCTTCTGGAATATCTGGTTGTTGTGTCCAATCAGAACTTGCTAACATTCCATTTCTTCTTGATCTATATGATTCAGCTAAAAAATCATTTTCATTCCATGCTTCACCTTCATTAAGTAGTTTAGCATAAAACTCTTTATCAGCGTCAGATAGTTCTTTTGGATTATTACCTTCTGCATCAACAATACCATCCAAATATTCTTGAGGTAAATTATCTTTTGTATATGTCATCCTGTTAACCCATATAGTGATATGTTATAAGTAAATGCGCTGTGTGCAGAAGCAAGTCTTACTCCTTTGTGCCAAAAACCCCATCCCAACATTTGAAAACGAGCTTTCCACCAATAAGAATAAATTGATGGATAATCGTGAAAAATTTCATAAAAACCAGTCATACCTGCGTTATCAGCTAAATTTAATGCATCAAAAATAATTTCAGCTTTACTCCAATAAGCTCTTTTACTTGAATAAATTGTGCTACCATTAATAGTTTCACTAAACATTGCCATACCATTTGTGCCACCACCTGGCTGAGAATTAGTTCTAAAATGAGATGCAGGGATAATATGACCTTGGTTATTTAATCCAAAGTTAGCATTGCCACCAAACATATTAGAATTATAAGTTACATTAGTAAATTCTGGATACAATTCTCTCTTTGTAGTATGAATTGCCATTAGATTTGTCATAGGAGTATAAGACGTATTAGACGCACCAACTAAAGGAGTAACACTAATATTTTGCCCCCCATTATTCGCACCAGAATGTGCATAGATAAGCAATTTGTATTGCTTGTAATCTGCCGTTTCGTTAAATACCACTCCACTAATACCATCTACAATATCTATAGAAGAAGCAGAACCAGTTAATTTTTTAATTTCTGTCCAAGCTCCACCCCCTGCATCTTGCCATGTTGGAGTATTTGTACCATTAGAAGTTAAAACTTGCCCTGATGATCCACTTGAACCCCCTGCTT
>MDTA01013596.1_pt1 | contig 14264 bp, 10 predicted proteins | sample 811151 | NCBI WGS metagenome assembly MDTA01 (sample SAMN05326648, study PRJNA326480) | marine metagenome | isolation source: seawater | place: Indian Ocean: South | collected 2010 | reverse complement strand
CTCATCAATGTGACTCGTGTCGGTGCCGCTGTTGAAGAACTCATGAGGCTCCATCATGTAGCGATCACAGAAGTTACAGTTATTGCTGCTCAATACAAACGTGCTGTGGAAGAGTTGGACAACGCTATCCTGACCATGAAAAGGCAGCGTCATGCCTCAACGCATCAGCGTCATGGAGAAGCCAAAGCCACGGACTTTCAAGCAGAAGTGAAAGCTTGGGAACTTGTTGAACAAACCGCTGACTTGAATGTCTTTCCTGCTGGCGAGCTGAAGAGGATCGCCATAGCTATGGGTGTTGATGTTACTGGATGTTTAGAGAAGTCTGAGTTTGTCAAGTCCATTGCAGCGAAGAGGGATAACGGCAAGGAAGCGTGGCTGGTAAGAAAGCGAAAGCGGGGTGCAGAGGAAGAGATCGCAGCGAGACAGCGGAAAAAGTTGGCTGAGCTTCGCAACGAGGAGGCAAAGCGGGAAGCTGACGAGGGTGCTCAAGCCAGTGCAAAACAATTTGCTGCCTCCCAGGTTGCTGCTTGGGCGCGAAACGCAGATTTGCGACTGTTTTTGCAGCGGTGCGGTATCACTGTGGAGGGCACAGGGAGGACGAAAAAAACATTGGCTGGTGCTTATAAACGCGCTATGCTGAAGTTTCATCCTGATCGAACACAGAAGGACAGCACTGAACAACGGATCCTTGCAGCAGAGGTCACGAAGTGGATCACCCACGCATGGCAGAATCTTAGTTGAGCGTAACTTTACAAAGAACTTCAGAGATAGCACAGTGTCGTTCCTCTTCCCCGGCGTCCCTCAGAACGGATGCATCGATCTGAATTCCAACGATTTCGCCATGTTTTTCTGTATCGCCCTAACCCCGTACTCGCTCGTCCCAAAGCACTCGAGCGTCTTACGGGCACCATAGGCCCGGTTGCTTGTCAGGAAAGCGGTGTTCGCCGGGATCGAATCCATGAGGGTCTGGTGTGTCGCAGCCGTCACACCTGCGACAGATTTCGAGTCCACCACCTCGTCGGACTCCGAAGACTGCTGCGCAGAGGGTGCGGTGACACGCTTTTCGAGCACAGTCCATTGCCTTGTTTGGTAGTCGTAATATGCACTCTTCTTCATCTCGATCGGTCCCCTCGTCGCCTCCGATCTACTATCGTAGTCTGGAAGTAAGAATCCCCACTCCGACTCGAAGTGCCTCTGCGATTCCGTCTCTTCCTTGATTCTCAGCCTCCAGTTTTTATCATCGTTCACCACGTTCTCCTCCCTCACTTTCTTGGGGCGCGTGGCGGGTGGCATCCTGACAGATATGGATTCCGCTCGCAGAACAGGATTCGCCCAAAGGCCAGCGAGTACCACTCACAATGTCAAGGCGGCTCTCGATTACAGCTCTGTATCGTTTGAGAGGGGTAAAAGTCGAACACGAGAAGGTGCGTCGACTTTTCCGGACGTCCCGTCGGCCGGCTCGGGCTTCGAGGTTTGCGGGGCGATTCTATCACTGGGCTTAGCAGCTCTCTCGCGCCTGTGCAACACATGACAGAAGTTTCGATGCCCCTGCACCGGCAGTCTCTCAGATAAAAGTTAAACCCTTATTTTACACTCTGATTACTGGACCTATGATACGCGTAAGTGTTACCTTCGTATATGGATCTTTTACCTTGGGATAAAGGAGCCTTCCAGCCGATAGGTGAGGACACTGGAGGCCGCTCGTTAGGCACGAGAGGCAGCCAGACATCTTCCCTAACGATAGGGGAGACTAATAAGCGTGCTGCTAAGCTCGTGAGATTGATCTGTCGCTGAAGCGATCGTATCGCTCGACTCACCGACGGTACGACCAAGCTTGATTCGTGATTCGCACGGGACCCAACCAAACCAGCTTTTTGAACCCGATCGCTCCCGCGTTGTACTGCGAGTCTCTATCTATCACATTCACTCGGTAGATGTCGCAATAGTAAAAGCATTTTCACATCCGTATGATATCATCAGGCCAATGGGGCGAGGTGGTCGTTCCCGAAGCGGCGCGGGTGCGTCTCGTGCAACGCCAGCAACACTCAGAGACCCCGATAGGCACTTCACCATCGTGACGACGGCGAGCCTTCCTTGGATGACCGGAACCTCCGTCAACCCCCTTCTCCGCGCGGCGTACATGGCGAACCGAGGAGACGAATGCGGAGTGACCCTCTTGGTTCCGTGGTTGGCACCTTGTGATCAGAAGCTGGTGCACCCAAACGCGATGTTCCAAACCCCTGAAGAGCAGCAGCAGTATATCCGAAGTTGGCTTGCTGGACGGGTCGACTTTGACCCAAAGTTTGAGATTCACTTTTATCCAGGACGATACGCCATCGACAAAGGGAGCATTGTCCCGGTGGGAGACATCACGGATTACGTCCCCGACAATGAAGCTGACGTTGCGGTGCTCGAGGAGCCAGAACATTTGACATGGTTCCACCACGGCAAGCGATGGACTCACAAGTTTCAACACGTCGTCGGAATCATCCACACCAACTACCTTGAGTATGCGCGCAGAGAGAAAGACGGCGACAAGAAGGAGGTCCTCCTCAGGGGGGTCAACGCCTTCGTCGCTCGCGCGCACTGTCACAAAATCATCAAACTCTCGGATGCTGTGCAGGATTTTGCGAGGTCCGTCACTGTCAATGTCCACGGCGTTTCACCGCACTTCATCGACGTGGGCCGCAAAATTGCGGCTGCTGCGAAGGATAATACTGAGAGCGAGGAGAAAGTTGGCAGCACTTTCGGCAAGGGTAAAGTCGGGTACTTCATTGGAAAGGTCGTCTGGGCGAAAGGCTACCTTGAGCTCCTTGAGCGTGTCAAGGAGTACAACGCAACAGCAGCCTCAAAAGACAAGCTCATCATGGATGTATTTGGGGATGGCGATGACTTTAAGGCGGTGAAGGACTCAGCAGCTCGCCAGCAACTTGCGCTGACATTCCACGGGCGAGCGGACCACGCGGGCGACGTGATTCGAGGCTACAAGTTTTTCATCAATCCATCGTTGTCTGATGTTGTAGCCACAACCACAGCAGAGGCGTTGGCGATGGGAAAGTTTGTGGTTTGTGCTCGGCACCCCTCCAACGAGTTCTTTTCGACCTTCAAGAATTGCCGAACCTATTCCAATCCGGACGAATTTGCTGAGTGCGTGCGCGAGGTTTTACACGGTGAGCCAGAGCCTATATCGCCCGGTGACCTTCACCGTCTGACTTGGCAAGCAGCCACTGAGCGATTCCTTGACGCTGCCGAGCCGGATCCACCTGAACAAAATATCGTACGCAAAGTGAGGTCGCTTTTGGGCGACTGGGTTTCGGCTAAATTTCATAATATGCTCACCGCATCGGAGGCGGTGAGGTGTCTAGTAGGCGGGGGGGCAGGAACTCTGCTAAGGCCAGGAACAGGTCTTGCGAACTGGCGACCTGACATCTGGTCAGGAGGAATTATGGATCGAAAATGAGATTGACTACTTATTTTGCTCTGAATAACACGTATTATGCTACGCCTGTTCATTTGAATAGAACCTTGTTAGGTGCTCCTAGGTTAGCAAGCTGTCGCGCGGCAAGCTCCGCAGTGGTTCGGCAAGCTCCCCCTGGACTCATCGGCTGTGATTCAGGCGTTGGAGTGAGTTTACGCGATGGTGTCATGAAGCTACCAAACGCTTTCTGCATGGGGTTTCCAAACCGCAAAGGAGTGCAGATTCGTCGGGTGCTTTCACTCCTTGGGAGGCGTTGGTCAAGTGCACGTGCCCATGAAGCGACCGCAGTATCTGTGAGTTCCAACCGTAAGTCTCTTTCAGGCCCCCGGATAACAAACCCAGATCCATCTGGCATCCAGTCAATGTGAGCCCCCCTTACTGACATCTTTCGAAATTCCCCGAGTGGGGCCCATTCCAACGTATTTGTGTCGACACTACAACGCACCATCCTCCTATAAATCTTTCCGTTTCGCCCGCGTTTAAACATTGCGGCGCCTGCGGCTAGCTGCAGTCGTGCAGCTGTCTCAACTTGACCCACCGCCGCTGTTGACGCTTTTTGAAGCTCAGCCAAGCCACTGTGCCAATTCTCACGAAGAAGTTTCATTTCATCAATTAGAGACTGCCGGGATGCTTCGAGATTCTCAATAGTAGACTCGGCAATATCCTTTGCCAGGGACGTTTCCTTCAGTTTCTCTTCTAGTGTGCAGATCTGCTGAGCAAACATTTTCTTCTCCTCCGCAGATTCTGACAATCGAGCTGCGGATTGCTGAAGAACCTCACGCTCAAGTTTCAACTCACAATCAAGGGCATCAGTGACTTTTTTCTGTTCATGAAACCTCTCTCTAGCTGCAGCTGCATCCTTTTGAGCATTCGTGAGATCTTCTTTCAATTTAGCATTGTCGGCTGCCGCATCTGCAAGTTGTTGCTTGACTGTCAAAATGTTCTCCTCAAGCTCTGACAGCCTCTGGCGCAGATTGCTCTCAACTTTGACACGATCTGATTTCTCGAGGTCTAAAGCCTCTTGTAATTCACTTTGCGTGGCCATAAAAATTGATGTTTCACGGCGCAGTAACTCGTGCATTTCGTTTTCCGTGGCGATCCGCTGTTTCTGCTCGCGTAAGATTGTCCCTCGAAGCTCTGTTTCCATCTCCATTCGTTCAGCTTTTTCTCGCTCAAGTGCGTGACGAAGCTGAACCTCGCTGGCCCCATGTTGCGCTCTCTCTGACTCAAAAGAATCGCGTAGCCTTTGCTCAGTCAATAACTTTTCAGCCTCCTGGCGCGCGACCAAATCTCTTTCGAGTGCTCTCATTGAGTCTGCTAAGTTCTGGGCTGCTTCACGCGACGCTTCTCGCTCCAGCGCAAGCTCCCGCTCAAGCTCCTCTGCTGCAATTCTCTGTTTCGTGCGACATTCTTCCGCAGCGGTGATGTCAATCCGTGCGTGTGCAAGTTCATCGCTCAGATTATAAGCCTCAGTCTTGGCATCTGAAAGCTTGATGCTCAGCGATGCGATCTCAGCCTCAGCCTCGGCCAGCCTTCTTCGCAATTTTTCTTCAACATCAGCACGTTCTGCTCGTTCCCGGGTGATTAGATCACACAAATGGTCCTCTTTCTCCGCACGCTCAGCCTTCTCTCGATCGAGCATTTGTCTTGAGCTCAATACCTCCTCGCCCATCTTCTGAAGCGCTGAATTAGACGCAGCCTCGGCGAGCTCTCGAGTGAGGTCCGCCGGGTCAAATTCAACATTTGCAGAGTGAACCACTGGAACCGTTGTTACTCGCATAGCTCGGGAAGCAAACTCGAGGGAAGTCGTCGTCTCATGGGAGTGTTCCAACTCGGGCGCAAGGCAGACGAGCAGTGCAGTCCTGCTTCTTCCTGACAAGGACGACTCGAGTATTTTCGTGAGCATGGAGTCTCGATACGGAACATGATTTCGTTTCTCGGCGAGCGCTTGCATCACGTTGCCGAAGGCAAGCAGGCTCGTATTTATGTTTGTTGCCTCCGAGAAACGTATTCCCTCGGATAGCGTCTTCTTAACCCGTTCACTGCCAGCCATATCTACCACCGTGAGTAAGCCCTGGTGTTGTAAGAGCTCCAAAGTTCGCCTGTATCCACTGGAGTTGAACTGAGGCATCACAGTAGTATTGTCTGGTCGAGGAACACGGTTGACCTTGAGCTGGAGCACACAGTGTGACCTAGAGGAGTGCTTGTTCATCATCGTCTCGGCATACACCAGCCCCTTCCTTCCCTGTCGAAAGCAGTCCAAGAGATGCTCGGGCGATTTACACCTGTACCACGTGCAGTCCAGAAGTTCCCAGCCTCCACCCGCTGACGCCTTCCTCTGACATGCCCTCAGACCTCGCTCGGAGTTTCCCGGAGTGCGCTTCATGTCGTTCGGTTTGAGCAGGTCCATGACCGTCTCGTTGTAAATCTGCATCATCGCTATCTCCACGTCGTACATGTGCGTCCAATCCGCGGCGATGCGGGTGAACAAGTCGACCGCGAGCCTCGGCACGAGACCGGCCTCACCTCCGTCGCCGAGGTTGAGCAGGGAGTGTGTTTTGCCGCTCCCCGTCTGGCCGTACCCGAGGATGGCGCCGTGACATCCGCGAAGGACTGAGTCCAGCACGGGCGCGCCGACGGCCTCGTAAACATCATGCTGCGTGGATCGAGGCCCGAGGCATCGATCCATGTCGAATGTCTTCCGCACGACCGCCGCGTTCGGATTCACCACGCGGATGCTCCGAAACGATTTACCGTCTCGCGGGGACGCGTCCTCGGCATCGTGATCGACGCAGCGTGTGGCGACCTCGCGAGAACCCGAGGGACTCGCCGGCTTCACTCGCGCGTAAACAAGAACTCGATCGGGGAGTTTGTCGATGCCGCTCGACTCCGAGGCTGGCATGCTTCCACCGGGGTGAAGCGTTATGTGGAGGAAAACGTTTGACCTCTCTTCTTCTTCTCTTGAGCTCTCGTCCAGCCTGTCCAATTTTTCCCACTCATCAAGGCAAAACCCGACACGACCGTTCCGGAACCGTGGGGAAAAAAGCCCGCCAATTTCAGATATTTCCGCAGGCCCCGATTCCAAAAATCTTGCGCTTGTTTTAACTGTCTGTCCATTGCCAAGAAGATCACACTGTTTCCTGAGTTTCCTGAACCCTTTTTTTGTCCGCTCTCCAGATTAGAGGCCGCGAGCCCCCGCGGAAACCTGGCGAGAGGCTCGGATATGATTGAGCATGCCAGCTGGACTGGATTATCCAGTTTTTTTTCCTTCGCCTTCAAAAAAAACGGGATGGGGCACCGCCCCGAAACACCATATCCCATCCGCGCGAAGCACACACCGCGTTCCCCGCCTGTCCAAGGAAAATGCAGGCTGTCTCCATGCGCGTCCAGGCGCCCACTTTCGCGTCCGGCGTCGCCCCCGCCAAGTTCGGTGCGTTCTCCGTCGCGCGTTTCCGATTTTTTGTCCGGTTTTCCTCTCGCTCGTCCAATCGCCGGCGCTTCGGACCGTCGGAGTAACGTCGTTGCGCCCCGACGCGACCGCGCTCTCGAGAGATTCTAGACCAATTGGCTGACGCAACCACGTTGGTATCCTCCCATCCACAGGCTCCCGCCAGGCTGTGCGCGGTAAGGCCGTCGCGTCCCGCCGTGTCGTGCCGAAGGCCGAGGTGAGTGGGCTCTCCTCTTCTTCCCCTGGCACCCGCAAACCGCGTGGGCAGCCGATCCCAAAACGCGAGCATCGTTCTGACTCAAACCTTCTCCCATACCACCCCCCACTACGCAGGTGAAGCGCGTGACCCGTGCCGTCGCCACCAAGGCTGAGATCGCCACTGAGACCGCCACCGAAGTCAACGACAACACCGACGTGAGTGCGCGAGTTTGCTCTGCCCTCTTCTGTTCTCCAGATCTTGCCCTCAGTAGAAACGCCCCCTTGCCCCACTGAAGCACACGACCGCGAGACTGACGCCAGTATCCGTCCTCTTCACATCGTAGAATGTCCTCGGCATCATCCTCGGCGGTGGTGCGGGCACCCGCCTGTATCCTCTCACCAAGACCCGCGCCAAGCCCGCGGTTCCCCTTGGCGCCAACTACAGGCTCATCGACCTGCCCGTGTCCAACTGCATCAACTCCGACATCAACAAGATGTACTGCCTCACGCAGTTCAACTCCGCCTCTCTCAACCGACATCTTTCTCAGGCGTACAACAACAACGTCGGCTCCTACAACCGCCAGGGTTTCGTCGAGGTGCTCGCCGCGCAGCAGTCGCCCAAGAACAAGGACTGGTTCCAGGGCACCGCGGATGCTGTGCGCCAGTACATCTGGCTCTTCAACGAGTCCAAGTGCGACGAGTACATCATCCTTTCCGGTGATCACCTCTACCGCATGGACTACAAGCCCTTCATCTTCAAGCATCGACAGACCAAGGCTGACATCACCGTCTCCGCTGTGCCCATGGATGAGGAGCGCGCCGCGGCGTTCGGCCTCATGAAGATTGATGACACCGGCAAGATCATTGACTTCGCCGAGAAGCCCACGGGCGACGCCCTCAAGGCGATGATGGTGGACACCACCATCCTTGGACTCGATGCCGAGCGCGCCAAGGAGATGCCTTACATCGCGTCCATGGGTATCTACGTCTTCAACGCCAGGGCCATGGAGAAGCTGCTTATGGAGGACTTCCCCACGTGCCACGACTTCGGCGGTGAGATCATCCCCAACGCCAAGGACCTCGGCATGCACGTTCAGGCATTCCTCTACGATGGCTACTGGGAGGATATCGGTACCATCAAGGCATTCTTCGACGCTAACCTCGCGTGCAACGACCCCGAGAAGGCCAAGTTCAGCTTCTACCAGACTGGTGCCCCCATCTACACCCAGTCTCGCTTCCTCCCCCCCAGCAAGCTTCTCGATGCCGAGGTCTCCAAGTGCACCATCGGCGACGGCTGCTTCATCAAGAAGAGCAAGCTCACCAACGCGATGATCGGTCTCCGCACCAACATCCAGGAGGACTGCGTCATCGAGGACGTCATGATCATGGGCGCTGACTACTACGAGGAGACCCACGAGTGTGAGGACCTCCCCGGCTGCACCCCCATTGGCATCGGCGCCGGCACCACCATCAAGAGGGCCATCATCGACAAGAACGCCCGCATCGGCATGGACTGCAAGATCATCAACAAGGACAACGTGCAGGAGGCGAACCACGAGGACAAGGGTTACATCATCAAGGATGGGATTGTTGTCATCTGCAAGGATGCCATCATCCCCAACGGCACCGTGATCTAAACTTGTTCAATCCCTGGACACGATTATTTGTATGACACGATAGTTTGGAACCATGTCGCGGTTTCGTGATGATGGTGTAGCACATAGCTGGAAGTATTGTAACGCGCGGAACATTAAGGAATACAGGCACTTTGAATTGCTAAAAGTTAGCTACTCAATCAATCCGGAAGATGCCTGGTACGAACGAAGCTCGATGACCAGGACGCTGATGTCATCCCGGCTTCTGTTCGCACGCGCAAGCTCAACCAGTCCACGACAGGCCGCATGTATGCCTTTCTTTTGACTTAACGTCAGACGCACGAACCCGACCGCCTCATGGTTATTCACATGATCCCAAAGTCCATCAGTGCCTAGAATGAGGAACTCCGAGCTCTCGGAGATGGTGCCACAGAATACGCTCGGCTCCGCGGTGATGTAACTCTTCAGTTCTCGATCACCGAGAGCGCGACTGACTCCCAATATCCCTTGCACGCGCTCACGAACAATTTCACCACCCCGACGCTCGACTGCTTCGCGTTCTACTGCGCAATCTGGCCTGTGGTCGTGGGTCAACGCCACAGCCTGTCCACCCTGGCAAATCACCGCTCGGCAGTCGCCAACATTGGCTACCCATATTCTGCCTTTGCAAAGGTATGCTGTCGTGGCAGTTGCCCCTCCTCGTAAATCTCCAAATGATAAAAACTCTTGATCGGTAGCTAAGAACCCCTTGATCATCGCCGCCTTGACCTGTTTCATAAACTTGTCATGGTCCAAGTGTGACCCGACGTCATTGACCTCCCTGAGGATGTTGTTGTGCAGATTATCTGCGGCATAGTCCGCAGCCTCCCGCCCCCCGTGTCCATCGAAAACAGAGAATATCCCCCGTGTCGGATCTCCGTCGAGGCCTGGTGCAGCTTGATACGCATCCTCGCAAGAGAAGCGCCGATTTCCTCGCTTGGAGCTGAGTGCAAACGTTCGGCCCTCGACAACTGTGACCTCCTCGGCCAAGCTTGCGTCCTCCAGCTCGCGTTCGGTCGCGAGCTTCATCTGCATTCCACTAACATGCGTGCGCATATCTGTCGATTTGTGATGCGGAACATGATTATGGCGAGGTTTTAGTTAGTTCAGAGAAGAGCGACCATCAGGAAGCAACCGGTTGAAAAGCGTTCAAGTCATTGGATGTTTGACTCACCGTTCGAGATGCTCAATGCCGGCGGACGCTTCCTTTTCTTGAACGTCATCGGCGAGCTTCTCGCTAGTGTGTTCCTGGAAGCAGGGGATCCAACGGCGACGGTACCTTGACCGCTCACCTCGGCTGGTACCCGAACCCGAACTCGCGATGAGCATCCTTCTTCGACGACGCTGACGTTCGAAGAGGCGTGACACGCCACGGGTGCTCCAGCGTTCCACGCGCTTCCGAAACGCTTGGACAGGTCTCGATTTTCCATCCCTGTAGACGAGATCGCTGAGATCACTTTCAGTTCCACCGTGAAGAAGCCGAAGGAGAGCACCCGAGACGCGTCTACCTGAAGAGCACGCGACGAAGAAGTCGACGCTCCTGGGCCGTTTTTCGATCTGCTACCAGCGCAGGGAAGAGGTAGCGCCGATACCTCAGTCTGTCTCTCAACAGCTCAAGTACAGTCGCCCGAGCGAGAAGTGTATCCCTCGTCGCTTGCCTCTGATAAATTTGTGGAAAGTGCACCGCCCTGGCCTTTCCGCGAGTGTGTGACACTCTGAGATGTGGAAGCGTGGATTTGTTGACCGCCTTGACCAGACCTCCCGCGCCATGAATTTTCCCACACTGATTCAGTCAAGCTTGAATCATTTAGGTGGGAGTTTCTCACTTGAATCACATACAAATCTCGTATATTTAACTATTTCGACTCCATAAATGACTAGTCTACTAACCATCAGACGCGGAAAAAATAAATGCCAAAACGTGACTGATCGCGCGTGGGAGGAACATCCGCGCGGTTCCTCGCGTCAGCCGTCATACTTCGTGAGGGCGCTGTCCCTACGCGTGTTTTCCGCACCAGCGTCGCGTCAGTCGTCGGGGTTGTTTCACGTCCACATGGCGCAGTCCACCCGCATGTGTGCCGGGCTCAGATGCAATAGCATGGGTTCCAGGGCTGTGGGGCGCTCGTTGGGTCGCGCACAGGTTGCAAAAAAAACGCACGCGTTCAGTGCGACCTCCGCGGCGCCTCTCCGCGTGACTTGCATGGCCAACCAGAGGCGTGTGGCAAAGGTACAGCAGCAGATGCGCAGAGAGATTTCTAATATGATGCAGACTGACAAGGTGAGTCCAGGAAAAAGCTGGCCCGGGCGTCTATTGAGACGGTGGCGTGCTTCGTCATTCAAACCCTAAAACCGATGCGCTCGTGCTCGCGTCAACCCCAACCTGACCAAGCCGTTTCTGCAATCTATAGAAATTACGCGATATGGTGTATCCCGAGGAGCGGATGGGAGTGGATAACGTGATGTCTTGCATGGTGACCGTGGCTGATGTTGAGGTTTCTGGCGACCTCCAGGTAGTGAAGGTGTTTGTTTCAATCCTCGGCGACGAACGCGGGAAGAAGAACGCCATCAACGGATTGAAGAAGATGGAGGGTTACGTGCGTCGAAACATAGGGAAGAGGGTGTCGCTTCGGCTCACCCCTGATATCAGGTTCGTGTACGATGACTCGTTCGAGCGTGGTCAGAGGGTGTCGTCACTCCTCGACGAGCTTCGAGTCGAGAGGGAGGTGAGGGAAGCGCGTGGCGGTGGATACACCAAATCCGAGCTTCTCGCCGTCGAGGACACCATCACAAACCCTTACGGCGATGTCGAGGATAGCAATTGGATTGAGGATCTAGATGAGTTCATCGGGGAGGAGGAGGAGGAGGAGGAGGATGACGAGGATATTGACATCGAGGCAGTTTGGGATGAGTTACAAAAGAATGCCAAAACTGACGACTGAGTGTGTGCCGGGTGGCTGTCGCGCCATTAGTGTACCGTAGCGAACGATTTTGATCCCTCTTCATAGTCATTGCTTGCATCGTAGCACTTGCGGTCGGCTGGACTCAAGACTCTCATGTGATGCTTGGCGAAGTTGCGTCTCCGAGTGTCTCACTTTTTTCAGGCGAGGGTCAGGGTTGCATCAGACGACGCTTTTTTTGCACGGGATATTTTCGTGTCGTGTCGCGACGTATCCACTGTCGACACGCGCAGCCTCGGGCCCTTCCTTGGTCGTTGTATTTGAGGTCACTCTACAGCACAATGTCTACTGTCATGCAGCAGGCTGCGGCGACACCCGTCGCGATACTTCGCCTCCGTGGGAAGACTCACTCTCGCGCAATTCGCGCACATCGTCACGGTGCTCGCCGTCAGGTTTCCTGCGCGGCGTCGCCGGCAGAAGCGATTAAAGACAAGCGGATCCCTGTCACCATTCTTACGGGATTCTTGGGGTGAGTGCCACAAGCGCACGCGGTGCACTCATGGAGTCATCTTCTCGGCATGCTCGAGGCCCCCAACCAAAAAAAACCCTAGGGAACACCAAAACAACGACCCGCCGCGGCAACTGACCTAAATCCACTTTGCCCCTGTCCGCAGATCCGGCAAGACGACGCTTTTAAACCGTATTCTTGCGGGTGATCATGGCAAGCGCATCGTCGTCATCGAAAACGAGTTTGGCGAGATTGACATCGACAGCGAACTTGTCGCGTTCAAGGAGAATGGAGAGGAGGACATCATGCTCCTCAACAACGGATGCCTCTGCTGCTCCGTTCGCGGCGACCTGGTTGATATGCTCGGCCGACTCGTGACTGAGAGGAAGGGCCAGTTCGATCACATTCTGATCGAGACCACGGGTTTGGCGAATCCGGCTCCCATCATTCAGACCTTTTATCTGGAGCCCGACCTGCTGGACACACTGCGCCTTGACGGCGTCGTCACCCTCGTGGACGCAAAGCATGCCATGATGCACCTCGACGAGGAGAAGGCCGAGGGCGTAGTGAACGAGGCCCTCGAACAGGTTGCGTTTGCCGACCGTCTCGTCCTCAACAAGACCGACCTGGTGAACCAGTCGGAGCTCCTCAGCATTGAGAACCGTGTGCACACCATCAACAACCTTGCCAGCATCCGGCGTGCAGAGAAGGCCAACGTGGATCTCGACTTTGTGCTCGGGGTCGGCGGTTTCGACCTCGACCGTGTCGAAGACGTCATCATCGGCGAAAAGAAGGAGGAGGAGCATAGCCACTCACACTCACACTCACACGGCGAAGCGGAGTGTGTGGATCCGGAGTGTAACGACCCGAGCCACTCTCATTCCCATTCCCACTCCCACTCCCACGGCGAAGCGGCTGAGTCGGAGGCGGAGTGCGAGGTTTGCGGCGAACACGGTCACAGTCATAGCCATCACGTGCACGATGACACAGTGACGAGCGTTAGCCTCACCATGGACGGCGAGGTTGACCTTGACCTTGTCAATGATTGGCTCGGCATGCTCCTGAACGACAGATGGCAGGATCTCTTCCGTATGAAAGGCGTGCTTGCCATCGAGGGATGCGATGATCGCTACGTGTTCCAGGGCGTGCATGCCCTGTTTGAGGGAATGCCCGACAAGCCCTGGGAGGATGGGGTTGCTCGATCGTCGAAGCTTGTGTTCATCGGGAAGGATCTGAACCGCGATGAGCTGGAAGCGGGATTCAAAGCTTGTGCTGTTGAAGCGAGCGTTGGGGCTGCCTCCCAGTGAGCTTAGGTAGCTAGCGCGCAGTACAAAGAGTGGTTCGGTAACACTTACTTTCAATACGATTCATTTAACATTGTCGAACAATCCCTGCGTCTCGCGGCGGTTGTGTGAAGATTTTCTTGAGTTTTTACATCGCCCTGCTCTGTGACTTGCGTGTCTCGCCCGCCCGCCTGGCCAAAATATTTAGACCTAAAATTTCGGCCTCCGCTCCCACAGCTGGCGGTTCGGGACCGCTCACTTCCGCGCAGTCTAGTGACGTCGTGCGTTCAGTAAAATGGCGTTGCCCACCAAAGCCATGGCTACCAACCCATCCCAACTCCTGCCGTCGGAGTTGGTGGACAAGTGCGTAGGATCGAGGATTTGGGTGATCATGAAGGGCGAGAAGGAGATGGTTGGTACTCTCAGGGGCTTTGACGTGTATGTGAACATGGTTCTGGAGGATGTGATTGAGTAGTGAGTCTCCCAAGAACAATTTCGTGTTTTGCCGCCCCCCGCGTTCTTCTCCTCCTTTGTTCGGGACAGTAGCCCGGCATACCGCCGTCCCGCGTAATTCCTGTCTGACCTGATTCCGATCTCGTACTGCAGTGAGATGACCCCAGAGGGCAGGCGCGAGACAAAGCTAGATCAGATTCTTCTCAACGGGAACAACATCGCGCTGTTAGTACCGGGGGGCATGCCTGAAGACACAGCGTGAAGGAATACGCGGAGAGAGGGAGTATCACGTACGAAGGTAGTATATTAACATTTTGACAAACAAAGACGCCTCTCTCTCAGTACGATTCGTCTCCGCGAGCCGT
>MDTA01035525.1_pt1 | contig 14266 bp, 14 predicted proteins | sample 811151 | NCBI WGS metagenome assembly MDTA01 (sample SAMN05326648, study PRJNA326480) | marine metagenome | isolation source: seawater | place: Indian Ocean: South | collected 2010 | reverse complement strand
TTCTAACTCAATTTGGGAAAGAGAAGGCTGGTCTCAATATAGACCTGATGTCAATGAGGAAGGATTGATTGAACATCTACCCCTTTCTGATGGTCTAGCTCGTATTCAAGTTGTTGAAAAATGGGGTTATGTCGACAAATACGGGCATTTGGCAATATACCCAGATTTTGAGGAAGCTAGAGAATTCAGCGAAGGATTAGCAGCGGTCAAAAAGGATGGTAAATGGGGTTATATAAACACGATTGGTTGGTCCATTGGATATTTCGAGTATGATGCTGTTAAAGATTTTATTAATGGGCTTGGAGCAGTAAGAAAAGACAGTTATTGGGGTTTTATTGACAGTGATGGCCGAACGATCATTTCCCCTGAATTAGAAGAGTTGGGAAGTCCTAACCGTGGCCAGATCGCTTTCAAATCGTACGGGAAATGGGGTTTAATAGATTCAAATGGCATCATAATTCAGCCTGACTATGATGCCATACAGGTCTTCTATGAAGATCTCTTGGCTGTTAGAAGAGATAATAAGTGGGGATATGTAGACAGAGAAGATGGGATAATAATCGATTTTCTATTTGAAGAGGTAGGTTATTTTTCGGATGGTTTGGCATGTGTCAGGGAAGGAGATAAATGGGGTTTTATAGGCAGAGATGGAGTTTTTGTAATTTTACCTCAGTTCGAATCCGTTTTGCCGTTTAGAGATGGTCTGGCAGCGGTTCAATTGCAGGGATACTGGGGTTTTGTGGACAAATTCGGGAAGTTTGTGGTTAAGCCGGAATATAGCGCCGTGCTATCCTTTTCTGAAGGCTTATCTGCTGTTAGTAAGAAAGGTCTTTGGGGGTTCGTAGATAGAGATGGATGGCTTGTTATACCTCCACAGTTTGATGCAGTTGACTCATTTTTAGGTGGGAAGGCAAGAGTTCGCAACAGTAGAAGCGATTGGTTTTATGTAGATACGCAAGGGGCTGTAACACACTAGAAATTATTTTACTCTGATTTTTTTCCATTGAAATGGATTGGCGAGGTTAAATAAGAAACCGCTGGGGACTAGTATATCGCATCGATGCGCGTTTTCTGTGTAGGCATTGATAAAATATCTTTGCGGACGATGTAGTGACGTTGATTACACCTCTTCTATCAGTAGAGTGATGTGATTCTACCTCTGTTTTTTAAAAATTTTTGTTGGAAAGTTAGCAAAGAGCAATATTAAAGTGCGCGAATACTAGGAGGCGCACTTTGTTAGGAAACGGGCAGAGTAAGTCAATATGGAGAAGGTTGTGTTCATTTGAGTAGAGCCGCTGTTTGCGACAGAAAAAATAAGGGGATGGTTTAAGGGCCATGGACTTTGACGATAATATTGTAATAGTTATACCTGCAAGAGCTGGATCAAAAGGGCTGAAAAATAAGAACAAAAAGATTTGGCCGGCCGGCCACTTTTTTCTTGGTCTGTTGAAGCAGCCAGGTACTCTGGTCTACCTTATTGGGTTTCCACTAACGAAGCTGATGTAGCTGACTATTGTGGAAAAAAATCACATACCCTACGTTAGAAGGCCTAATGAGTATGCAACGGATAATTCTCACGATAGAGCATTCCTCTTACATCTAATTGATCACCTCTACAATGCAAAGATTGAAGTTGATAAAATAGTTAATCTGCGTCCAACTTCACGAATAAGATTCAAGGAAGATATTACTGATTTCATCAACCAAGTGCGAAGTAGTAGTAACTCCGTTCGGTCGGTAATACCATCGGAATTTCCCGTACAAGAGATAAGGACCGATGGGATACATTGACTTATATCTGGCCAAAGCTGTTCAGGTTATTGAAGGGCTTGGCTGCCATGCGATTGATGAGATGGTGCAGCTGTTTGTTGAGGCCTGCGCGCAGGGAGGCCGTTTGTCTGTGCTCGGGGTAGGCGGCAGTGCGGCCAATGCTTCGCACGCGGTCAATGATTTTCGCAAGTTTGCCGGCATGGATGCCTACATGCCGGTGGACAATGTTGCCGAATTCACAGCCCGGATCAACGACGAGGGTTGGGATACGGTTTATTCGGAATGGCTGGCGTGTAGCCAACTGAATGACAAAGATCTGGTTTTTGTCCTGTCGGTTGGGGGGGCAGCCGCGAGCAGAATATCAGCACAAATCTCGTACAGGCACTGGAATACGCCTGCGAGGTCAGGGCCAGAATTTATGGTGTCGCGGGACGGGACGGAGGTTTTACCGCCCAGATCGCCGATGACTGCGTGATTGTGCCGACGGTAAATCCCCAATCCATAACAGTCTTGTCTGAGTCGTTTCAGGCAGTGATCTGGCATCTGCTGGTCTCTCATCCCGCCCTGCAAGTGGCAAAAATGAAGTGGGAGTCGACTGCGGTCTAGAAACGATGAAAACTTTTACGCATTGGAAAGGGGTTTCTGTTCTTCATTGCCCCCCAACAAAAATAATCCATTCTCACAAACTTCATAGGTCGATGAGTTTATGAACGCAATAATAAATCATCCTAAATATAATCTAAATGGGAAGTCGGCTATTATTACTGGTGGTGGAGGCCTGCTCGGCCCAGAACATGCTACTAGCCTAGCCCGATGGGGTGCAAAAGTTATTCTGCTCGACATTGAGGATAAAGGCTTAGAAGCTGGATGCAAAAGAGTGATTGATAAATTACCAAATTGCAGCATCAATGGTTATAACGTCGATATTACTGATGAAGAACAATTGTTGGCCTTGCTGCATAAATTGCAAGGTGAAGGAATTGAAATTGATATACTGATTAACAATGCTTGTTTAAATCCCAAAATGGATAGTTTCGAACAGGATAAATCTGGGACTGTAGAAGGCTACAATATGGATGTGTGGAATGCAGAAATTCAGGTGGGAATTACCGGTACATTCCTGTGTTGTAAAGTGTTTGGATCCAAGATGGCCGAGCGCGGAGGGGGATCTATAGTCAATGTTGCTTCGGATTTAGCTATACAAGCACCAGATCAGCGGGTCTACTCTTCTACGGGAAAAATGGAAGATGTTGAACATTTCAAACCAATAGGATATCCGGTTGTAAAAGCCGCGATGCTAGGCTTGAATAGGTATCTGGCTACTTATTGGGCACATCGCGGCGTAAGAGTTAACTGCTTGATCCCCGGTGCAGTAAAAAATACGCAATCGCCTTCATTGCTTCATAATATTACCGAAAGAGTTCCTTTACAAAGGCTTGCCTTTAAAGAGGAGTATCAGGAAGCCATCGCGTTCCTGGCTTCTGATGCAAGTTCTTACATGACGGGTCAAGAACTCGTGATGGATGGTGGAAGAAGTATTTGGTAGTTGCATGTCACATATGTTATTCACTATGTTATTTACAACAAACGGAAAAATATTGAAATATGTGTAATCGTGAAGAAACGATAGAAAAAGCTATAAGCAGCTATTTTAACGACAGCAAGTCTGCAATAAATGGTTTGAACGATCATCTTGATGTAATTGGCAGAATGGCGTTAGGTATCTACAATAGTCAATTGGCCGGCCACAAATTGCTTATCGGCGGCAATGGGGGATCCTGCTCAGATGCCGAGCACTTTGCGGGCGAAATGGTCTGCACTTATAGCGATCCAGATCGCAGAGCTTTTTCGGCGATTTCGCTGACAAATAATGCATCAGCCGTAACAGCATGGGCGAATGACTTCGGCTTCGATTCATATTTTCTACGTCAAGTCCAGGCTCTTGGACAGTCCGGTGATATTCTGTTCTTGATTTCGACGGGTGGGGGTGATCGCGAGAAGGGTTACTCCATGAATCTGGTGGATGCTGCAGACAAAGCTTTAGAAATGGGGTTAACCCTGTATTCTATTGTGGGAAAAGCGGGCGGAGAACTGGCTAAAATATCTCATGAGCACGTCCATGTCGCTTCGTTTAAGACCTCTCATATTCAAGAGGCTCATATCGCAATTATACATGCCGTTTGTGAATCTCTTGATGCTCTGGCCAGATCCGATAGAGACAATTAACACGGTGTTCAAAAAATACATAGCGATAGGGGCAGTAGATATCCGATGCCTATTGATTGATGGCGGCCATCCATATCGCGATGACATGCTATGTTTCCAGATACACCGATAGTTTTTCAGTTCAGACCCATATCCTGTTCGAATACCCTTTTCCTAGACCGCGATGGCGTGCTGAACGAGGTCGTATTGAGGGGAGAAAAGGTATCGTCTCCACAATGCGTGGGTGAATTTAGGATAACGGACGATATCGCTGCATTAGCGGATTCAGACTTTGTCAATAATTGGAATTTAATAGTTGTATCAAACCAGCCCGATCTCTCCCGTGGTCTAATCGGGCTAGAACTAATTGAAGAGATAAACCGGTTGATGTTGGCCAGAATTCCTTTGAATTCTGCTTATATTTGCCCTCATCTGCAGACTGAAAATTGCCTGTGTAGAAAACCAAAAACGGGTTTGATTCAGCAGTTCTATAAAGATAATCCCATGCACAAGGGCAAAGAGTTGTTGGTGGGAGATCGCTTGGTCGATTTAGAGTGTGCTGCCAATGCGGGAATTGACTCTGCGTTGATTAGAAGGGAATACAATTCAGAAGTTAGTAGTGCTAATTTCCATATCGATAATTTGTGGAGTCTGGTGCAAACTTTAAAAAACTTATAAAAAGTTATTGAACTGTAAGTGAAATATGACAGGAACAAATAAAAATATAGTGTGTATTATTCCGGCCAGGGGTGGTTCCAAAGCTATACCAAAGAAGAATATCAAGATGCTCGGAGGGCACCCACTAGTTACATATTCAATAGCCGCAGCAAAACTGTCTTCATTGATCGAAAATGTAATCGTTACTACAGATTCAGAGGAGATAGCCGAGATATGTAGAAATTACGGTGCTGATGTACCTTTTCTACGTCCGGCTGAAATCTCTCGAGATAATTCGGTTGACATAGAATTTTTACAGCACTACATCGATTATTGTATATCAGTTAACGTTGAACCACCGGAATACATGGTTCACTTTAGTCCAACTGTTCCGTTCCGCGAACCGATACAGATCGACAAAGGAATAACGGAAATTATTGAAAACCCCGAGGCCACGTCTCTCAGATCTGTATACCTTTCAGGTACTTCACCCTATAAGGTATTCAATATGGAGGGACCGTATTTAAAAGGTTTTTTCCCAGAATATCATGTTAAAGAATACTATAACATGCCAAGGCAGACATTTCCAGAAACTTTTATACCAACCGGGGTCGTGGACGTTGTGAGAACTTCAACAATCAATAACGGGTCGCTGCATGGCGATAAAATGATTGGTTTCAAAACAGATTATGTACCCAATATTGACACCTTTGATGATTTTGATCTGGCTGTCGAAGCCTTAGATGATAAGCGTTTTGAGCCAATTTTACAGTATCTAAAAAATTATGAGTGATGCATCTGGCATGAAGTTTTTAGTGGTAGGGTTGGGTTCTATAGGGCAACGACATGTTCGCGTTTTGCAGCAACTACTTGGGGGAAAGGCCCAAATATCTGCCTACCGCACTCGTGGTTTACCGATGGTTATCAATGACCAGATGCAAGTAGATCGCGACAAGTCGCCCGAGGAAATATATGGCCTGCGCGTTTTTGAAGATTTTGCGGAAGCGCTTGATAACAAGCCGGATGCAGTAATTGTAACAAACCCCAATTCCCTTCATGTGGAAACTGCTCTTCAAGCGGCACGCCACGGATGTCATTTATTTATCGAGAAACCTCTCTCCGATAACCTGGATAGGGTAAATGAACTGATTGAGGTTGTTCGGGAAAAAAATCTGGTCACCTTTATTGGTTATCAACTCCGATTCCACCCAGGGTTAAAGCTCATTAACGATTACTTGATTAAAGGTGCAATTGGGAACGTGGTTTCGGCCCATATACACTTTGGTGAATACTTGCCAGGTATGCATCCCTACGAGGATTATCGCGAAGGCTTCTCTGCCCGTAGCGACCAAGGAGGAGGAGCTATTTTATGCTTGAGCCACGAAATAGATTACGCCTGCTGGTTGTTTGGTGCCCCCCGCAGAGTAATGGCTATGGGCGGCCATCTAAGCAACCTGGAGATAGATGTCGAAGACACCGCTAGTATATTGTTCGAATGTTTTGTCAACGGGAGAGTTGTACCGGTCCACGTTTACCTTGATTTTGTCCAACGACCGCCTAGTAAACATTGCCGGATTATTGGAGAAAAGGGCACTTTGTTATGGGATTACCACGAGTCCTCTGTAGCGTTTTATGATAGTGATAAGAAACAGTGGGATAAGCAGATTATTTTTCCATTTGAACGGACAAGTATGTTCCGCGAGGAGATGGCACATTTCCTCGCCTGTATAAGAGGTGCAGAAACATCCCTCATACCTGTGGAAGAGGGGGCCTCAACTCTTAGAGCCGCATTAGCAGCGCAGGAATCGTTGCGCGAAGGGCGTATTGTAGAGGTCGCTGATACACCTAGGAATTAACCTGCAAAAAAAAGAGGAGAACAACATGGGTTTTAAAGAGAAATACCTCAGCGAGGGGCCAAATCCCTATTTTATTGCGGAGATTGGTATCAACCACAACGGACATCTGGATCTGGCTAAACGTATGATTGACTTATCCAAAGAGGTCGGAGCAGATGCCGTAAAATTCCAGAAACGCAATTTCGAAGCCCTTTTGTTGCCGGGTGTAGTGATCGAAGAGCCGACAGGCTATTTAAGCAAAGATGAGAATGACTTGCCGACGGAAGAGAAGGCCTTTGGCACCTGGACTTATCCCGATAAACGCCTGGAGTTCAATGATGAACAGGTTTTAGAAATCTGGAAATATTCAGAGTCTAAAGGACTTGAATTTATCGTAAGTCCCTGGGAGGAAAACAGCGTCGATTTCTTGGTTGATAACAAAGCCAAAGTGATAAAGCTGGCAAGTATTGATACTACCAATTACCAGTTTTGCGAATATATAGCCAGCAAGGGAGTCCCCACCATTATAAGTACTGGGATGAGCAATTATCACCAACTCAGCAAAACCTGGGAAATTTTTAAGAAACACAACTGCCCCATGATGTTCTTACACTGCACGTCTGCTTATCCTTCTGAATTGAAAGATAAGAACCTAAGATGTATCCCAATATTAAGGGACATGTTCGAAATGGACATAGGTTTTTCCGGACATGGCATAGGTTTTGAGGGGACTCTGGGCGCTGTTGCACTTGGTGCCAACGTAGTAGAAAAGCATGTTACTTTGAGTAAACAAATGAGCGGACCAGATCAGGCTGCGTCGCAGGAATTCGACGAATTTGGTGAACTTATTAGGCTGTCTCGCAATATGGTTAAAGCTCTTGGGGATGGGCGCAAAAAATTCCTTGATTCCGAAAAGGTTTTGCACGGCGTCCTCGCAAGAAAAATCGTAACAAATGGTGCGGTCAAGGCAGGCAGTGTTATTGAGAAAGGGATGGTTAGAACTGTAGTTACCCGCGAGGGGGGTGGCATACTGCCAGATCGGTTTTACGATGTGGTCGGAGCTGTTGCCACCAAAGATTTAGGTGCTTCTCATATCATTCAAGAGCATGATCTCCAGTTTGAATCCTAGATTTTCCTTTATATCCAGCGTCCTGCCTGAGACAGCCCAACATCTCCAAGAGGGAGTGGGGTTGGACGCTGTATATAAAGATACGAAAGGGTATCTCGCTGAAGCCGATATAGCTGCAAACGATTTTTTAGTTGATCAAATTTCACAGAGTTTTCCCGATGACTTAATATTGAGTGAAGAGATTGAAAATACAGCATCTCTCGGTCGCGCAGACGATGTATATGTATGGATCATAGATCCCATCTGCGGGACGACGAACTATTTAAGAAATATACCATTTTATGTTCACTCTGTATGTGTGCTGAACGACGAAGGGGTTTTATATGCGGGTATATACGATTCGAACCGGAATGAACTTTTTTTAGCGGATCGACGGCAGACTACCCTTAATGGTGAAAACGTGAGGGTCTCGGAAATCGACAATTTGGGTGAAGCGATAGTGGCGGTGAATTGTAACCAGTCTGATGTTAGAGTAGGTCGGGCCTCAATTGAAACAATTGTGGGGAAATTTGCTCCACCTGTTACTAGAAGAGTTAAAATATTTGAATCTGCCAATTTGGAACTGGCCTATGTCGCTTGTGGTAGACTGGATGCATACCTGAATCCCAATGACAGGGTTTGGGATATAGCTGCAGGCTCTTTGATGATTCATTCTGCCGGGGGGCTAACATCCATCATGAATGGGTCAATAAATCCGCTAGAATACAATGTAGAAGGGGTAGTGGGTTCCAATAATTACTTAATGGAACCTTTATTACAGAATTTAAAATGATGAACCATTTTCGGGATTTTCCATGCAGAATTTAATCATCACACAAACTCCTTATCGCATCTCTCTAGGGGGAGGTGGTACCGACATACCGTTTTATGCCAGGGAACAAGGAGGGAGGTTAATAACGGCAGCAATTGATCAGTATGTTACGGTCTCGGCGGCCCCTCGCCCTCTGGATGATATTATTCTCGTCCAAACAACCGATGTTCAATTTGCCGAGGATATAGACGATATCAGACATGCTCTGCTCAGAGAAGCGATCCGCTATTTCAATATTAAAAAGAGCATACAGTTAGCAACCTTTACGACTATTCCAACAGGCATTGGGCTTGGAACATCAAGCACATTAATGGTAGGTCTTGTCAACACTCTATTGACATATACCGACAAAAAAAAATCTTCAATGGAAATTGCCAGGATTGCCCATCACATTGAACGAGAGATACTTGAGTTTGCTGGTGGAGTACAAGATCAATACATAGCCGCATTGGGTGGATTACAGATTTTAACAATTGATCGCAATGAGAAAGTTAGGGCTGAACCTTTGAGCGTAAAAGAGGATAAGCTCAAGACACTCGAACATGGATTAATACTCATTTATACGGGATCAAGCAGAAACTCGGGAAATATAACAAAATCTCAGGAAGCCCAAATATCAGATAAAACGTTCCGGGTTTATGACAGAATCAAAGAAATTGGCTTTGAATCGGTTAATTTACTGCAAGATGCTGACCTCCAAGGATTGGGGGAGGCGATGGATGAACACTGGGCCTTGAAAAAAACGCTGTCTGACGATATAAGCAATACCAGACTAGATGAATTGTACATAGAGTTGAAACGACTTGGTTCGCCAGGCGGGAAAATTGTCGGCGCCGGCGGTGGCGGCTTTTTTATGATGGCCATGCCTGCAGACGTTGAGACATATAAATCAAAAATTAAGAAATTAGGTTACAGGATATTAGACTGGAAGTTTGAATTCAAAGGTACTCACACCGTAGATACAAACAATATTATCTAGAAATGGTGACTGAATTTATTGACTTCGACTTTTATTGCGTTTAACCAGAGTTTAAGGTGAAGATTGTGGAAAATGTTATAATTGGCATTGTACAAGGAAGATTGTCTCCACCCATCAACGGCATGATCCAAGCTTTTCCTGCTGCTACATGGAAAGAAGAATTCAAGATCGCTTCAGAAATTGGTTTCCAGGCGATAGAATTTATATTTGATGGCCCACAAAACCCTCTGCTTGATCCAGAAAGCAGAAAGCAGATTCGGGAAATTGTGGAAGAGTCTGGCGTTTCTATTTGTTCTGTAAGTTCTGACTATTCAATGCATTATCCCCTATTTGGTAGCACCCGGGAAGAAACGCTCAAATTGACGACTCAATTGATTCAGATATGCAAATCCCTCGAAATACCAAGAGTTGGTATTTCATTTGAAGACAATAGCTCTATCGTCAACGAAGAGCATAGAGAAGAAGCTATCAGTTCCGTAACGGAATGTATAAAGGTGGCAGAAGATTCAGGTATAGTTTTGACGATGGAAACGTCGCTTTATGACTTTAATCTTAAAGAGTTTTTCAATAGAGTGTCCAGTCCCAACTTGAAGGTGAATTTTGATCTGGGCAACAGCTGTGCTCTTGGTGAAGATTCTCCTAATGTCATTCGTTCGATCGGTGACTTAATCGGTGGAATTCACATAAAAGATCGAAATAGATTCTTTGGATCCACTGTCCCTCTCGGAGAGGGTGGCGTTGACTTCCGGGCGTGTTTTGAGGCGATTAAATCTATAAATTACACAGGGCCATTTGTCGTGCAAGGTGCTAGAGGAGACGATGATATAAAGACGGCTCAGAGGTATCTAGAATTTGTTCGAAATCATATTGTTTGAAACTGTCAGGTGAAAGATGAGGACCTCGATCAAGGGTAAGAAAGCACTTGTAACAGGTGCGAGTAGAGGAATAGGAAAAGCCATAGTAGTAGACCTGTTAAAAAATGGAGCTGAGGTTATTGGTACGGCCAAAAGCATCCAGAATTTAGAAAACCTGGGTAACGAGTTGGTTGAGCATAGAAGCCAATTCTCGACAATTGCAGCAGATTTAAGTGTAAATGAAGGTGTCCATCAACTCTGTGATACGATTAAAAACCGAGTTGGAGATATAGATATTATTGTAAATAATGCTGCGATTTTCCATTTTGAACTGCTAGAAAATATTACTGACGAACTGCTCGAAAATAGTTTTGCGGTCAATGCCCTGGCGCCAATTAAGATCTGTAGGGCCTTTGCGCCTGCCATGGCAGAAAAGCAATGGGGACGGATTATTAACGTCTGTTCTTCAAGCGCTTACTTTGGTGGAGGAACAGAAGGACATTGTGTATATAGCCCAACTAAACATGCCTTATTAGGTTTTTCTCGTGCCCTAGATGATGAACTGCGGGAAAAAAATGTAAGGGTAGGTACGGTGTCTCCCGCAGGTGTGAATACTGATATGATCGCCGATAGAAAAGATCTGGACCCCAAATCTCTTATGAGCGCCGATGACGTGGCTGAGGCTGCTACGTTCTTAATCACGTCTGAAGGTCCTGGGGTCGTCTATGAAATGCGGCTATGGAGGATGTACCGCTGACTAAGACCCCTTTCCGCAGGCACGAGCTCAATATATAATTCTCCACCAATTCCCTCTAATCTTTGGACTATAAGCTCGGTTGCTTAATAGACCCACGTTTACTGTTTGTAAAAATGATGATGATCGGGGGGAAGAGTCCATAAGCAACGCCATCCAAAGGAGCTATAATCTATGCCGATTTTTCTAGACACAGGTAATGTGGCCGAAATTGAAAAGTTCTACCGCATGGGAATCTTACGGGGTGTTACCACCAATCCGACTATCCTTTTGAAAGAAGGAGTCACAGGTGGAATGCAAGGAATCGAAGAGAGATCTAAGGAAATTGCCCGGTTGATTGCCCCTCTGCCTCTTTCGGTTGAGGTTACTACCAACGATCTGGAAAAAGCCCTGAGTCAAGCTCAGGCTTTTGCCGCATGGGCTGACAATATCGCTGTAAAGGTAACGATTCACGGACCTGATGGTGGATTGGAAAATCTTCAACTCATCCATGAGTTAGAGACCAAACACGATATCCGCGTCAATGTTACAGCAATGATGAGTGCACAGCAGTGTTTTCTAGCCGCTCTGGCAGGCGCGACGTATGTTTCCATCTTCGGTGGACGGGTTAACAACATGGGCTATAATTCCTGTGGCGAGATCGCTAAACTTCGCAAAGTTTTGGATCAATTCGAGCTTAACGCACAAATTATAGTTGGGTCTACACGAGAGGTTTTAAATGTAATCGAATGGCTTGAGGCCGGTGCCCACATCGTAACTGCGGTACCCGATTTGTTGGAGGGTATGTTGGTCCACCCTTATAGCAAAGAAACGGTCCAGATGTTCTTGAGGGATGGAGCTAAAGTAGAGGCTATGCTCAAGGAAACATCGGGCTGAATTAATCTATTAAACCCGGTTTTAAATGAAGTGATTGATCTAAGTACATGACAGTAAAAGTTGATAGCAGAGCTGTCTTTCTTTCCATCGGTTTTTTGCGTTGTGTATAGCCTGTGTGAGTTGATCCAATCCTAGCCGGAATAGACTGATGGCCCGCCGACCGTGTTTTTTGATTTTGATGGGTTTGCTTTGATGGAGATGCCGACCAATAAGCAACACCCACAGCAGGGTCCAGGCCAATACGCCTAGCAACAGGTGCAATCGCTCCGGAATCAGATGGGTGTCTTACAAATTGAAGCTTATAGTTCTCCATTTGCACATTGCTGACCGCGAGGGAATGAATGGTGAAGGTATACAAATTGGAGAAGGAGACGTAGTTTTAAAAGATCTAATTGAGCATTTGGATAAGAATTCTATATGCGCCCAGTTTGTTCCTGAAATATGGCAGGGGCACACAAAGGTTTTGGCCGAGGTTTTTGGGAAGCTGCGGCCTTTCTATAAAAAATGAAACTGTAGTTTTCATATTGGCGCGAATATCCAAGTAAAGTCATTAAATCATTGTAGATTTTTTCAATCTGTTCAACATCACTGGTTATGTGTTAACTGTTGCGTAATTCGTAATTATGAGGGTTTTTTATACAAAATGATGGATACTTGTCTGGTTACAGGTGGAGCAGGTTTTATCGGCTCTCATCTTGTTGAAGCATTGTTAGTTGATAATTATCGGGTCATAGTATTAGATAATTTCTCGACCGGTAACCGTGAAAATATAGCGTCTTACGGGCCCCAGGTTGAGGTGATTGAAGGCGACTTGCGCGATTATGGCGTCGTTTGTGATGTGTTAAAAGGGGTAGACTTTGTTTTTCACCAAGCGGCACTACCTTCCGTACCCCGGTCTATCAATGATCCAATCACGACTAACGAGGTAAATGTTGTTGGCACTTTAAATTTGCTAAATGCTTCTATAAATGCCTCAGTGCGCCGTTTAGTTTTTGCGTCATCTTCTTCTGTTTATGGGGCAAATAAAAGTTTGCCAAAACGCGAAGATATGCTACCGGAGCCCATTTCGCCCTATGCAGTCTCAAAACTTGCCGGCGAGAAGTACTGCTTGGCTTTTTCTCATGTTTATGGATTGGATACGGTCTGCTTGCGTTACTTCAACGTTTTTGGTCCTCGTCAAGATCCGACATCGGCTTATGCGGCATTTATTCCCATTTTCCTGGACGGTTTGTTGAGAGGGAAAAAGCTTACTGTAAATGGTGATGGTTCAATATCACGAGATTTCACACATGTGAAAAATGTGGTAACTGCGAACTTGAGAGCTATTCAATCTGCAGATGTTGGAGGTCGAGTATTTAATGTGGCCTGCGGTAATAGTGTGACTCTGATCGAAATAATAAAGCGAATGAGAGAACTGACAGGTTTGGCAGGCGACGTAAAACATGGTCCACTGCGTGCTGGAGATGTCTTACAATCGTTAGCTGATATTAGTGCGGCAAGAAAGAAGTTGGGATATGAACCTGAAGTGTCAGTGTGGGATGGGCTGGAAGATACGGTTGCTTGGTTTCAAAGTAAGCTTCCTAATTGATTCGGCCGTTTTCTTAAATAAGTTTGCTATAGAGAACTGTTTTTCATCTGCAGTATGTCCTTCACAGAAGTTTTGATATGAAAACAGAGCTTGAGAAAATAATAGATCTTAATAGAGTAATGCTTTGGAGAGTAGGCGATTGAAAGTTCTTGTTACTGGTAGTAAGGGGTATATAGGAAGCGTGCTGGTCGAGGTGCTTCTCGAGAGAGGGGATGAAGTTGTTGGTCTTGACGCGGGCTACTTTGAAACGTGCCTCCTAGATGATCATACTGAAACTTTTTCTTTTCTGAGGCGCGACATACGAGATGTTACACGCGACGATGTAGAAGGTTTTGATGCGATTATTCATCTGGCAGCTCTATCAAATGATCCACTGGGAGAGTTAGCACCTAATCTCACCGAAGATATCAACCTTGGTGGAACGATTCGTCTCGCTGAGTTGGCAAAACAGGCAGGTGTCGAGAGATTCATATATGCCTCATCGCAGAGCATGTATGGTATTGCCGATGATGGCGATATACTAGACGAATACAACAGCGAGAAGCGTCCTTTAACTTCGTATGCTCGTACGAAGTGGGATGCAGAAGTTGCTTTAATGAAGTTACATTCCTCTTCTTTTCAAGTCGTTTGTTTTCGACCATCCACGGTTTTTGGTGCAAGTCCGAGACTTAGGTGTGATATTGTTTTCAATAACTTTGTTGGTTGTGCATATACCACGAAAAAAATAGAGGTCAAAAGTGATGGAACGCCTTGGAGGCCCGTCGTGCACGTACGTGATGTTTGTGCAGCTTATGTTGCAGGTATAGAC
>MDTA01011431.1_pt1 | contig 14270 bp, 14 predicted proteins | sample 811151 | NCBI WGS metagenome assembly MDTA01 (sample SAMN05326648, study PRJNA326480) | marine metagenome | isolation source: seawater | place: Indian Ocean: South | collected 2010 | reverse complement strand
GGACTTGTTCCTGCAACTATAAAACCGTCTTTAAAAAAAGAAAAAAAACTTTTTTTAGAAATTTGACTTGATCTTATATCTTTTGGTCTAGATTTATAAATATCGAAAGCAAGATATGCTAGATAAATAACACCTATCCATTTAAATGTATTTAGAAATAATGGATGATCAGAAATTAAGGATCCAATTACAAAAATTACTAAAGTCGCCTGAACTAAGTTAGCAAATATATCTCCTAGTGCTGTCCAAATACAATTCTTTATCCCATAATTCATTGAATAAGAAATAATAACAATTCTTGGTGTACCCGGAGTAATAAATAAAAAAAGAATTATTTGTAAAAAAAGAAAATAGTCTAGGGGAAGCATTTTTAAGGGATAGTCCTAAAAAACCGGGAGCTAAAGATGGCTAGATAGGACTATCTAAAACAATATATCACACCTTTTTAAAATTGCATTAAGATAATATTTAATATCTATATAATTTTTATGAAAAAAAGTCACAGGCCAGTTACAAAAGTCAAAAATCCAGAGCCAAATTTAAATAGTCCAAATTGGGTCATATGGGCAGCGTGGGCAGACAGGATAACTTTTGAGGATATAAAAAAAAAAAGTGGAAAATCAGAATCTGAAGTTATAAAGATAATGAGAAAAAATCTTAAACCTTCTTCTTTTAAATTATGGAGAAAAAGAGCAAAAAATAAAAGTATAAAACATAGAAAAAAGTTCGAATTATCAAGAAAAGAAATTAGAAGAAAAATAAAAAAAAATGATTATATATAAAGTATGAAAAATATAATCATGTATACAGGGCCAATGTGTAATTTTTGCAATGCTGCAAAAAGATTATTTTTGAGAAATAATATTTCCTTTAAAGAAATCGATATTTCCTCGAAAGAGGGCCTAAGGGAAGAAATGATTAGTAAGTCTAATGGAAAAAGAACAATTCCACAAATTTTTTTTGATAATCATCACATCGGTGGCTATCAAGAACTAAGAGCGCTTGAAAAAGATGGAAAGCTTTTAAGTTATATAAAGTAAATTAATTTTTACTACTTATCTTTTGGAATAAAGATTAGACAAAGTCCATTGTTGCAGTATCTTTTTTGAGTAGGTGTTGGACCATCATCAAATATATGACCATGATGTGCGCCACAATTTGCGCAATGATACTCTGTTCTAGCAAATCCTAATTTATAATCCGTCTTGGTTTTAAATACTCCAGGAAGTGCTTCTGAGAAAGATGGCCATCCTGATCCACTATCAAACTTTGCAGTTGATTCAAAAAGTTTTATTCCACAATTTGCGCAATGATAACTGCCTTCTCTTTTTTCAAAATTTAATGCACTGGAACCTGGTCTTTCAGTTCCTTCATTAAACATAATTTCTCTTTGCTCTTTAGTTAAATTTACATTAATTTCTTTTGGCATAATTAACTTATAACTCTAATTGGTTTTCCTTCAATGCAAGAATCTAAATTTTCAAACATTTGTGTATAAAAAATAGAATAATTTTCTGCTGATACATATCCTAGGTGAGGAAGTAATAATGCATTTGGAATAAATCTTAATTTGTGATCCGATGGCAGTGGCTCTTTCTCATAAACGTCTAGTCCGGCACCAGCAATAACATTTGTTGATAATGCTATTATTAAATCGTCTTCATTAATAATTGGCCCTCTTGATGTATTAATAATATATGAAGTTTTTTTCATCTTATCTAATTCTTTCAATGTTATACAATTTTTATATCTACTTCCTCCTTGTACATGAATTGAGATAAAATCTGAGTTTTCAATCAATTCTTCTTTGTTAGATGGTAACACATTTAATTCCTTACATTTGTTCAAATCTAAATTTTCACTCCAGGCCATAACTTGCATTCCAAATGCATTACCAATTTTTGCAACTTCAGAGCCAACTCTCCCCAATCCTATTAAACCTAGAATTTTACCTTTTAGCTCAAAACCCAAAGTAGTTTGCCAATATCCTTGGTACATATTATCAATTTCAGTTTTAAAATTTCTTGCTAGCCCTAATATTAATGCCCAAGTTAGCTCACATGTTGGATTAATATTTATATCAGTTCCTGTAACAATAATTTTTCTTTTTTTTGCAGCATCTAAATCGATTGCTTTGTTTCTCATTCCACTAGTTATAATGTATTTTAATTTTTTAAGATTTTTGATAAGTTCTGCGCTAATAACAGTCCTTTCGCGCATGATAAGTATAGCCTCGGAATCTTTTAATTTTTCAATTGCATCTTTCTCATCTTCAAATGGTTTATTAAAAATTTCTATATTATATTTTTTAGACAGGTTTTTAAAATCAATAAATTCGTGTGACACATCTTGGTAATCATCTAAAATTGCAACTTTAATCATTATAAATTTTCCGATTAGATAATGTTATACCTGTGACTATGAATATAGCTCCCAATAAATGATAGAACATAAATTTTTCATTAAAAATTATCATGGCCATAATGGCTCCAAATATTGGCATCAAATGTAAAAATGCTCCTGCTCGATTTGCTCCAATTATTGATATTCCTTTTATCCAGAAAAAAAAAGATGCCAATCCAGGAAATAAAACAACGTACGTCAAAGTTAAATAGAAAGGTTTATTTAAATTGATAGTATTTCCAAAACTCATCTCAATAAAATATACGGGAATTAAAAATATTAATCCTGTAATAATTACAACTTGTAATAAAGATATTTGAGATATCTGATATTTTTTTTTCTTTAATAATGCTGAATATAATGCCCACGCAAACATAGCAATTACCATTGTCAAATCCCCCTTGTTGAATTCTAAATTTGTAATTAAATTTATGTCTGCTTTTGTAATAATAAATATAACACCAATTAATGATAAAATTACTCCCATTATTTGAAAAATATTTGATTTTTCAATTTTTAAAATACTAGAAATAAATATTATCCAAACTGGAATGGTAGAAATCATCAATACACCACTTATAACTTGGGTATGATAAAGAGAATAATATACAATTGAATTAAAAATTGTGATGCTAGTGATTCCTAAAATTGAAAAAAAACCTAAATTGCTTAGTATATATTTTTTTTTTTTTAAAATTTCTTTATAAGTAAAAGGAAATAAAATTAACCCAGCAAAAAACCATCTAAAAAAATTTAAAGAAAAAGGTGGAATTTCATATAAACTTGCTGATTTTCCTACAATAAAATTTCCAGACCAAAAAAGAGTGGTAAGTATTAATAGTAAATAGGCGAAGTTATTTTTATTTTGCACAATTTAAGCAAACCTCGAAGAGCTATAAGGAGTTAAATCTAAATTTGTTTTTTCATTAGAAATCATACTTGAAACAATCTTTCCAGATATAGCACCTAAAGTCCATCCCAAATGATGGTGACCAAAAGAATAAAATACATTCTTATAGTTTTTGGAAGGTCCAATAACTGGAAGAAAATCAGGTAGAGTTGGTCTAAAACCTAGCCATTCATCCTCATGTTCAGGCAATCCATCAAGCATATCTTTTGCATTAAGTATTAAATTTTTAATTCTACTTTTCGATATAGGGTTATTTAATCCTCCAAATTCTACAGTGCCTACGACCCTTAATCCTTGCTCCATAGGAGTCATTCCAAAACCCCTATCTGCATAAACAACTGGTCTAGAAATGAGATGATCAAATCCTTTAAAATGAATATGATAACCTCTCTCAGTATCTAGGGGAATATTTTCGTGAAGTTTGTCGGTTAATTTTTTTGAAAAGGCACCACAAGCAATTACTAATTTATTAAATACGAATCGTTGTGTTTCTGATCTAATTACTGGACTTTGACCATCAAAATCTAAATCTTTAATATTTAATTTTAAAAAATTTCCACCTTTCGATATAAAATTTTCAAACAATTTTATTAGAATTTTTTTTGGATTTCTGGCGTGTCTAGCATAATCGTAGAACACCCCACCATCATAGAAAGGTTTCAAATTGGGTTCTAAGTCATGAATTTCTTTTGGTGAAAGAATTTGTTGTTTAACTCCTAATTCTTCTCTAATTTTAATTTCTAAATCTCTACTTTTCTTATTTTGATTAGTCCAAACATACATTATACCACTATTCTCAATTAATCCTGATAAATCAACTTCATCGAATAATTCATCAAATGAGGTAAGTGATAAGTTTAATATTTGGTGCATATATTTTGCTGTGTGCATCATATTTTTATTAGAACAATTTATTAGGAATTTTGTGAACCAAGGTAGCATTTTAAAAACGTAATTCCATTTTAATGCCAATGGACCTCTGCTACTAATAAGCATAGATGGAATGTCTGAAATTATATCAGGTCTGTTTAATGGAACTGAAGCATAAGGTGAAAAATGGCCAGCATTTCCATATGAGGCTGCATTTCCCGGTTCATCTCTATCGAATAGGGTTACGTCATAATTTTTTTTTTGAAGAAACAATGCTACACAAACACCTTGAATTCCTGCTCCTACAATTCCTATTCTTTCTTTTGACATTTAAAATTTATATAATTAAAAAAAATTAAAATAGCGTGACAAATTATACTTTAAACTTAGGCTATAAGTTGTTTGCTATAAATTTTTGTGCTCATTACGAGCCCAAAACCTATCATGGTTGCCATCATTGAGGAGCCTCCATAAGACATTATTGGTAATGGAGAGCCAACTATGGGAAGTAATCCTAAAACCATACTCATGTTTACAACTATATAAATAAATATTGATGCTGCAAAACCGAAACAAAAAAGCCTACCGAAAAAACTTCTTGATTGAGATCCTATTTTTAATATTCTAAAAATTATAAATCCATAAATAATCAGTAAAATAACAGAGCCAACAAAGCCAAATTCTTCTGAGTATAGAGTGAAAATAAAATCAGTATGTTTTTCTGGCAAAAATTCTAAGTATGCTTGTGTACCTTTTAAAAAACCTTTTCCTGTAAATCCACCAGATCCAATAGCAATTTTAGATTGTATTATTTGATATCCTGCGCCTAGAGGATCTCTATCAGGATCAAAAAAAGAGAGTATCCTTAATTTTTGATAAGGTTTGAGAAAAGATATAATAAATGGAGCAGAAATAATAAATATTAAAGAAGCATAAACAAAATACTTTATTCTTGTTCCTGCCAACCATAATACAATGATGCCACTTGCTGCAATTAATATTGATGTTCCTAAATCAGGTTGAGATAAAACTAAAAAAATTGGAATTAAAAGTAATACTATAGGAATGATTATATTTACAATTTTGTTAACATTTGAAATTTGTAATCTATGGTAATATTTTGCAAAGCAAATTATTATTGCAATTTTCATTAATTCGGATGGTTGTAAATTTATGAAATACAAATTTATCCATCTGGTAGAACCTGATGCTGTAATTCCATAGAATGATGCCCAAAATAATAAACCCAATATTATAATATAAAAAATATATCCAGTTGCATGCCAATATTTAATATTAATAAAAGAAATAAAAATCATCATTATAAAAAAGATAACAAATCGCATTATGTGGCTTTTTGTATGATAAAGTAACTGACCTCCATCAGTAGAGTACATTGCAAAACAACTTATTATACCAATCAATAAAATAGAAATTAATAAATAATAATCTATGGATCTTAATTTTTGAAAGAATGTCAATTGGTCAGAATACGAATATTTTTGCATCATATCTATATTTTAATATTTTCTCTTAGCTCGTGGCGATCAATAATTAATTTGAATAATTTTTTTGCAATTGGTGCAGCAACTTTACTTCCTGATCCACCATGTTCAACTAAAATAGACAAAGCGTATCGTGGACTCTTGTACGGTCCAAAAGCTATAAACCACGCGTGATCTCTATCTTTGTAAGGTATTTGTTCAATATCTAAATCTAATTCTCTATCTTGCTCTGTGATTTTCTTTACCTGAGCAGTTCCAGTTTTTCCCGCAAACTGATATTTTGGATCATCAATTCTTGAAGAGTAAGATGTTCCGTATATTTCATTTGTTGATTTAAACATTGCGTCTAAAACAAACTTTACATTTTCTGGATTCCTATAAAGTGGCGTATATTCTTTTATATAATTACCAAAAAAATCGTCTGCAGATTTAAGAATTGATTTATTATCATTTTTTCTCTCTTGAGATGCTAATAACATTTTATACTTAATTTGGTTTACCGAAATCTGGTCTTTTTGCGCAATTATTTTAGGGTAAATTTTATAACCTCCGTTTGCAAGTTGAGCTGTCATCAAACATATTTGTAAAGGACTAGTTTGAATATATCCCTGGCCAATTCCTGTAATAAAGGTTTCACCCAGATACCAATTTTGACCAATGGCCTCTTTTTTCCATTTAGTTGAAGGGAAAAGTCCTTTTTTTTCATCTAAAAAATCCTTTCCTAAAACTTTATTTCCTAATCCAAATTTTTGAGCAGTAATATTTAATTTATCTACTCCTAGCAGTCTTGAGGCTTCATAAAAATAAATATCGCATGATTGTTTTATTGCATTTTTTAAAGACATATATCCATGTCCTTTTTTTTTCCAACAATGATATTTTTGCCCGTACATTTCAACTTTACCTTCGCACTTGACTTTCATATCCGTTCTTAGAGTATCGTGTTCTAAAGCTGATAAAGCTACTAATGGTTTGATTGTTGATCCTGGTGAATATAAGCCAGATACAGTTTTGTTTATTAGTGGTTTTAAAGGGTCACTTTTAATTTCTGCCCATTTATCCTCGTCAATACCATACAAAAACAAGTTTGGATCAAAAGATGGAGATGAATTCATCGCTATTATTTCTCCAGTAAAAATATCCATTACACTGATTGACCCCGATTTTCCCTCTAAAAGTTGTGAACAAAATTTTTGAATTTCAGAGTCAATAGTTAATTTTAAATTTTTACCTTTTTGTCCTTCCTTATAATCAATTTGATTAATTCTTTTTCCATAAGCATTTACCTCATATCTTTGAATGCTATTTGTTCCTATAAGTTCATTTTCATAGGTTTTCTCTAACCCACTTTTACCCACGCGTAAACCTGGCACATTCCTTTCTTTTATAACTTTGCTATCAATAAGATCTTCTTTGCTTACTTGTGAAACATATCCTAATACATGAGTATAGCTTTCTCCATATGGATAACTTCTTCCAACTGTAATTACTGGTTTTGCACCTGACAATTCATGTAAATAGAAGTTTATTTTAGAAAACTCATCCCAACTTAAATTTTCTGAAACAACTAAAGTTTCCCAAGGTTTTTGCTTATTCTTTTTTTTTATTAATTGTGATAATTTTTTACTGTCAAATTCAAGTATATTTTTTAATCTAATCATTAAATCTTTAAAGTTTTCTACCTGCTCAGGAATGACATGTAGTTGATATACCTTTAAATTACCTGCAATCGTATTCCCAAAAAAATCCTTAAACTCTCCCCTGACTGGCGGTAATCTAGACTCTCTTAATCTATTTTTATCTGAGAGTGTCAGGTATTTTTTATTTTCGTTAATTTGAAGGGAAAAAAGTCTTCCAACTATTCCAAAAAAAACTACTGCTTTTGCAGCTGAAAAAATAAACATCCTTCTATTAATTGTGCTTAATTTTTTAAAACCAGAGTCGCCACTATCATTAATCATTTCTTCTGCTCCTAAATACTAATCTATCATAGAAATCAAATATATACGCAAAGACATAATAAAGCATAAAAGTAAAAAAAATATTTCCTGAAATCTCATAATAATTAAATTCTAAAGAAAAAACTAAAATTAAAAGAGAGTAATTAATTGAAGTAACTACGAGTATTGTAAATAAAAAAAATAACCAATCATTCACAATACTTGGTCTTAGCGTGATATTTTTCAGATATGCTGAAAATCCACAAACCATTAAATAAGTCAATCCACTTATTCCTATAGGGAAACCTAAAACTACATCATTAATCAAGCCCGCCATAAAGATCAAGCCATACCCTAAGCTTTCTGATCTTCGTAAACTCCAATAAAAAATAAGAATGAAGGGAAAATTAAATGAAAAATATTTATATTTTAAATAATTAAAATCATATTCATTTAAGACAGATATAAATAATATTATGATCGGCGCATACATTAATAGTTTTCTGAAATTGGAGATTTTTTTTTCTACACTCATTTTATTATTTATTCTCCCTAAAAGATTTTATTTTTACAAAAGTTAATTGTGTCAAATCTGAGAAAAATTCTACTTCCTGTTTCTCCTCGTTCTCATTTAGAACCAATTTTCCAATAGGTATTCCAGATTTAAATATACCTCCAGATCCTGAAGTATAAACTACACTTTCCTCAGCAAAATTATTTCTGGTTTGATTGTATTGAATTTCCCCATTAAATTTTCCAGAACCTGACAAAATAGATTGGTAATTACCGGGTAATATAGAAACTGGTATTTTGCTATTTAAATCTGAGATCAGTAAGGCTCTTGATGTAGAATAATTTACCTCAACAATTTTACCTACTAAATAATGGTTGTCTATAACAGCCATTCCCATACGAATTTTATCTTTACTGCCTTTGTTTAATATTATGGATTTTAAAAATGGACTATCTTTATCCAATAACACTTTTGCTATTTGCTCGTTTGTTTCTATATTTAATTCGTCAATAAGCTTTCTTAATCTTTGATTTTCAGAAGTAATAAATTCTTTTGAATAATTTTCAGCTTTAAGAGTTTTTAGCTCTTGTAAAGTACTTTTATAATTTTTATATGTATTAAAATGCTCTGTTATCGTTATTTTAGTTTTTGTAATTTGTTTTTCTGGTAGAGATGCAATAAAAGCAGTTCTATAAACAATTTAATTTAGTCCAATTTTTAAGTAATTAATTCCTACAAAATTTAATTTTGATAAAATTATTAATATTAATGAAAAAAGAATAAGTGCAATTAAGGAAAATCTCTGTTGGGCCCCTTTTTTAAGAAAGGCCGAACGAACTGCTATTACGAAATCGTCCCTGCCTGTCGCCATAATTTTTAATATTCAGATAACATTCCTGTAAAAGTTTCCTCTTGATCTAACGCTTTTCCTGTTCCCACAGCAACACAAGCTAATGGATCATCAGCGATATGAACAGGTAATCCTGTTTCTTTAGAAAATCTTTTATCAATATTTTTTAAAAGTGCACCACCACCTGTTAAAGTTAACCCCATATCTACCAGATCTGCAGATAATTCAGGAGGGGTGTTTTCCAATGCATCTTTAATTCCATTTACCATTTCTTTTATAATTGGATTTAAAGCCTCGGATGTGTCCTCTTCGGTTATATTTACCTCTTTTGGAGTTCCAGATCTTAAGTCTCTACCCTTTACTGGATATTTGTTATTATTGGTAGGTATAGCAGTACCAATTTCTTTCTTGATTTTTTCAGCAGTGCTATCACCAATCATAAGATTATATTCTTTTCTCATGAATGTTTGAAGAGCTACATCCATAGCATCTCCAGCAACTCTTAATGAATTTGAATAAACTACTCCACCAAGTGACATTACTGCAATTTCGGTAGTTCCTCCCCCTATATCAACTACCATGGATCCTGTTGCTTCAGAAATTGGTAGTCCAGCGCCAATTGCGGCTGCGATAGGTTCCTCAATTAGTTGAACTCTTCTTGCGCCAGCTGCTAAAGCACTATCTTGAATTGCTTTTCTCTCTACAGGCGTTGAACCAGTTGGAACGCAAATAAGAATTCTAGGATTAGCAAATGTACTTCTTTTGTGAACTTTTTTTATAAAATGTTTAATCATCTCCTCTGTGACGATAAAATCTGCAATTACTCCGTCTCGGAGTGGTCTTATAGCGCTTATATTTCCAGGTGTTCTACCAAGCATTGTTTTAGCCTCATCTCCTACAGCTAATACAGATTTTTTACCCCTATTGTCTACAACTGCTACAACGGAAGGCTCATTTAAAACTACTCCTTGTCCTTTAAGAACTACTAGAGTATTTGCTGTCCCTAAATCAATGGCCATGTCTTGTGACCAAATCTTGCTTATTTTATTAAATATACTCATTTATATACCTCTTACTTTTTGATGTTGAATATTTTGTGAAGGTGCTTTTTTTTCTCTTTTAATAAGCATCTTATTTAAAGCATTTAAATATGCATTTGCTGAAGCTACTAAAGTATCTGTATCAGCTGACTGTCCGACAGTTGTTCTATCGTTTTCCTCAATTTTAACACTAACAGTAGCTTGTGCATCTGTTCCTTCGGTTACCGCATGGACTTGATATAATAGTAATTTAACTTCATGTGGATAAAGTTCTTTTATACATTTAAAAGTAGCATCTACTGGTCCATCGCCTGTTTGACTTGTTTTTTTTATTTCACCATAAACATCTAATGTCATTTCAGCTTTTTGTGGTTCCCCAGTTCCTGCAAAAACTTTTAAAGATTTAAGATTTATTGCATTAATTTTATTATCAAAAATTAGACTATCGTCTACAAGTGCTACAATATCTTCATCATAAACATGTTTTTTTTTGTCAGCTAAAATTTTAAACTTTCCAAAAGCAGCCTGAATGACATCATCTGTAACATCTGTATAACCAAGGTCATTTAATTTATCTTTGAAAGCATGTCTACCTGAATGCTTTCCCATCACAAGAGAAGTTTTTTTCACACCTACACTCTCGGGTGTCATGATTTCATAAGTTTCCCTATTCTTTAACATTCCATCTTGATGAATACCTGACTCATGAGCAAAAGCATTTTTTCCAACAATAGCTTTATTAAACTGCACAGGAAATCCAGTAGCATTCGATACAATTTTAGAAGCTTTTGATATTAACTCTGTTTTTATTCCAGTGTCATATGGCATTAAATCATTTCTAGTTTTAATAGCCATAACAATTTCCTCCAAAGCTGCATTTCCTGCTCTTTCACCAATTCCATTAATTGTACATTCAATTTGTCTTACTCCAGCTGATAAACCTGCAAGAGCATTTGCTACGGCTAATCCTAAATCATTATGACAATGGGCAGATATTATTGCTTTATCTATATTAGGAACGTTATTTTTTAAATGAGTTATTGTTTTAGCAAACTCTTCTGGTATTGAGTAACCTACTGTATCAGGAATATTTATAGTAGTCGCCCCACATTTTATTGCTAATTCAACTGTTTTACACATAAAATCTAAATCAGTTCTTGTTCCATCTTCACATGACCATTCTACATCATCCGTAAAATTTCTTGCATAAGTAACGCTTTCTTTAATTGCTTCAATAACTTGGTCATTTGACATTTCAAGTTTGTGTTTCATGTGCACTGGACTAGTTGAAATAAATGTATGAATTCTAAACCTTGGAGCAAAATTTAATGACTCATTGCAAGCATCGATATCTTTTTTAAGTGCTCTTGATAGACCACAAGGAATCGAATTTTTTACAATTTTACTAATTGCAGAAACAGCTTCGAAGTCACCGGGTGAAGATATAGGAAAACCTGCTTCTATAATATCAATTCCCATTTCGTCAAAAACTCTCGATATTTGAATTTTCTCCTCAACACTCATCGAAGCTCCTGGAGATTGTTCTCCGTCTCTCATAGTTGTATCAAATATGTAAACTTTTTCTTTTTTGGACATTTTTAAATTAAATTTTTAGCATATAGATAATACATGCTCTAGTACAGATTGCAAAATAAATCAGTATATTTGACCTAAAAAAAGCAGGATGATCTTTATTTCTTATCGCTATCTACTAATTTCTTTTTTGAAATCCATGGCATCATTGCTCTAAGCTCTGCACCCACTTTTTCAACTGGATGTTCTGCTAACTTCTCCCTAATTTTTAAAAAATTTTTCTGTCCATTTTTACACTCATCCATCCAATCTTTTGTGAATTTGCCCGATTGAATCTCAGTCAAAACTTCTTTCATTCGTTTCTTTGTTTCTTCTTTATTAATTATTCTCGGACCAGATACATACTCCCCATATTCAGCAGTATTAGAAATGGAGTAATTCATATTTGCTATTCCACCCTCATAAATCAAATCAACAATCAATTTTACCTCATGCACTGTTTCAAAATAAGCCATCTCGGGTTCATAACCAGCTTCAACTAAAGTTTCATATCCATTTTTAATTAATTCTACTAATCCACCACATAGTACTGTTTGTTCACCAAATAAATCCGTTTCAACTTCATCTTTAAAAGTTGTCTCAATTATTCCTGATCTTCCACCTCCAATTGCAGATGCATAAGACATTGCAATGTCCCTTGCATTACCAGATCCATTTTGATGGACAGCAAATAAACATGGAACTCCTCCACCTTTTTCGAACTCACTTCTTACTAAATGTCCGGGTCCTTTAGGTGCTACCATAAATACATCTAAATCTTTTCTAGCTTTAATTAAATCATAATGAACATTTAAGCCATGCGCAAAAGCAATTGATGTTCCCTCTCTAACTCTTTGTTCAATATGATTTTTATAAATTGAAGCTTGTAACTCGTCAGGAGTCAAAATCATCACAACATCTGCCCATTCAGCAGCATCTGATAAATTCATAACTTTTAATCCTTTTGACTCAGCTTTGGATTTACTTGAAGATCCTTCTCTCAAGGCCACGACAACTTCTTTAACTCCACTATCTTTTAGGTTCAAAGCGTGTGCATGTCCTTGGCTACCATAACCAAATATTGCTATTTTTTTATCCTTTATAAGATTTTTATTTGTATCCTTTTCATAAAACATTTTCATTTTTTTCTCCTATTTTATTATTTAAATATCTCAGATCCCCTTGTCATTGCTACCGCTCCTGTCCTTGACACGCTCACAAGTCCAAATTTTTTCAAATTTTTTGTCATCAAATCTATTTCTCTTCTTAAAGCTGTAACTTGTATAACATACGATTTTTTTGTCTTATCTAATATTACAGGATTAAATTTTTTACAAACTTTAAGTACATTATTTTTTTTATTTGATTTACCTACAAGTTTAAAAAGTGCCATTTCTTTAAAAATGACGTTTTTGTCCTCTCTTTTAAAATCTGCAACTTTATGAACAGGAACTAATTTTTTAAGTTGTAGTTTAATTTGTTCAATTACCTGCGGCGTTCCTGTTGTAACGATAGTAATTCTTGAAATATTTAGTTTGTGGTCAACTTCTGCCACAGCTAGTGATTCTATATTGTAGCCTCTTCCTGAAAACAATCCTACTACTCTTGCAAGTACTCCTGCCTCGTTATCAACCCAAACTACAATTATATGAGTATCGTATTTTCCTTGTTTGCTTGGAACGCTATATGCTGATCTAGATTTAGACATTAAACTAATGTTTTTCCTTTACCTGTAATTTTGTTATTTTTTTGGTCATTAGGTCCTAAAAGCATTTGATTATGTGGTTTTCCCGAGGGTATCATTGGAAAACAATTTTCCTCTTTATCAACTAAACAATCAAATATAACCGGTCTATCCGTGTTCAACATTTCTATAATTTTGTCGTCTAATTCGTCTGGTTTTGTGGCTCGTATTCCAACACAGCCATAAGCTTCGGCCATTTTTACAAAATCTGGAAGCGCAGCTGTGTAGCTTTCTGAATAATTTTTATCATGCAAAAGTTCTTGCCATTGCCTTACCATGCCCATGTATTCGTTATTTAATATAAATATTTTTATTGGTAAACTGTATTGAACTGCTGTTGACATTTCCTGCATAGTCATCAATACCGAAGCCTCGCCTGCAATATCGACTACTAATTTTTTTGGGTGAGCAATCTGAACACCAACAGCTGCAGGTAACCCGTAACCCATTGTACCTAGGCCCCCAGAAGTCATCCATCGATTTGGTTTGTTGAATTTATAATGTTGGGCTGCCCACATTTGATGTTGACCAACTTCTGTTGTTATATAAGTATCTTTATTTTTAGTTAGTTCATAAAGTCTTTGTATAGCGTATTGTGGTTTAATAGTTTCCTCACTATTTATAAAGTTAAAAGAATTTACTGATCTCCATTTTTGAATTTGCTCCCACCATTTTGATATTTTCTGGTTATTTGATTTAATAAAATCTGGTTTCTTTTTTTTTATAGCTTTAATTATTGACTTTAAAACCTCAGCAACATCACCAATTATTGGTAAATCTACTTTAACATTTTTATTTATCGATGAAGGATCTATATCAATATGAATTTTTTTTGACTTTGGAGAAAATTCATCAATTTTTCCTGTTATTCTGTCATCAAATCTTGCTCCAATATTGATCATTAAATCACAATCATGCATAG
>MDTA01216849.1_pt1 | contig 14271 bp, 16 predicted proteins | sample 811151 | NCBI WGS metagenome assembly MDTA01 (sample SAMN05326648, study PRJNA326480) | marine metagenome | isolation source: seawater | place: Indian Ocean: South | collected 2010 | reverse complement strand
TTATCAAATTTCTTTTCGGCTTCTGCACGGGTCATTTCCGGCACACCTTCATTCAAGTTTTCTTCTTCAATTGTCAAATCGATTTCTTCATCTAAGTCAGTAGCTAGGGCTTCAATTGCTTCCTGAAGAGCACCCAAATCCAAAGTAACTTCAACATCTTCACCTTCTTCTTGAATAGAATTAAGATTGTTACCTTCGTTTTCGCCCAAGCCGTCAGTTGCGGCAAGTGGCACATCATCGCTTTGATCTTCTACCACATCAGCACCATTAGCTCCGGCTGTTTCTTCAGCAGGTTGTGTGCCCATGCCTAAATCTTCTTCTTGCTCTAATAAGCTCTCTAGTGTTTTCTTTACCTCTTCGGCATACTTTTCAATAACAACAGATTCAGCATTTTTTAAAGCTGATTCGCGAAGTGCTTTTGCATCCACGATAGATTCGTTAAGAAGGTTAGACATGAATTTACTCCTAAATTGACAATAATTCAGAAATAAATAGTATTATTGGGGACGGAAAGCAGTTTTTAATGATTACAATTTATGGGTTCTTGTCGTAATATGACAAGACAGTCCAATCAAACCCGCTCAAAAGTGCAAATCCCATCACTTTTACTGCATCTCCCTGCTCAAGTGCTAAGGATTGAGCACCATCAATAAACTGTTCATGACCAGCGGATCCGGTTATTGTGACTGTTCCACCACCAATATTTTTAATGTAATACTGAATGCCTTGATTCGATGTTGTTATTCTGGGCAAAGTTGCATTTTGTGCACCGGCATTGTTAAAGATAACAACATTGTCCGATGCTGCAACTGAGTATCCGCCGGCAGAAGAACGAACCGTATAGCTTGAATGAGTAGAGCCGCTTAATAAAAATGAACCTGTCACTTCTAAAGTGTGTGATGGGGCATCGGTATTTATACCAACTGTATTTTCGGAACCATCTACAAAAATCATATGTGTATTAGAATTTGATTCTACACGGAAGTTAACAAGTGAATCTGAGCCTTCATTTACTACAACTTCAGGTACAGCACCATTAATTCTCAAACCTTCTTTCATAGTTCCCGCATCGCTAGTTTTAAAAACTATGTGTTTGTTGGTTACATTATTTTGCAATAGTAAGTTATCTGAAGTATTGTATCCCACAAATCCTAAGCCAGTGCCGGCACTATTTGATAAGAAAAGATTGGGAGTATCACTGATTAGGGCCACATCGGATCCTGTAATGCCAAGAGATGCTGATAGTTGTCCACCAACAGTTAACACAGAGCCATTAAATGTGAGATTTGCTTCAGCATTAACTTGTCCTCCATTTAGAGAGGTAAAAATTCTATCATTTCCATCGTTAGAAATACTTGTGATCGCTGGAGCAGCACCATTTGATGCAGCAGTAAGTCTACCTTGAGCATCGACAGTCAATGAAGTATATGTGTAGGAAGCAGCAGTGACAGATGTATCATCAAGATTAACAGTTAAGGTGTCTGTAGCTCCCGCTGTTGTTGATATACCTGTTCCGCCGGCGATATCAACTGTATTTCCTTCAGTGATTGCCTGATTAGAACCTGCATCTCCTTGAAGTGTCCAACTTGACATGGCTCCAACACCCCTAAGTGCTGAGCCATCGCCGTGAAACGATGAACCAGAAAATAATGAACCAGTAACTTCCCCAGCAAAAACACTTCTACTGTTTCCAATATCCAACTGAGCTGTTCCGCCAGTCTTAAGCTTTATGGAGTCGTTTTCAAAATCAATCTGTGTTTCATCTGGATCACCCTCAAACTGAATGTCGCCTGAGTGTTGTGGTCCTTTGTTATTGTTATATGCCATGTTGTGTGGTTCCTTCGTTTATAAGTAGAAATCAAGTTCCCTTGGTGCCAATAATGTGCCAGTTTTCACCGTCTGACTGAAATGTTCTAGACGAGTAGTTCATTTTAATTTCGACTCTATTGCTTAAATCAATTTTGCTATCTTCGCAAACAACATTTACTTTATTAGATGTTAATTTAATTGTTCCTGAATCTGCCTTCTTGACAATAAGGACTCTACCAATGTTATTTTGTGCAGGAGGTAAGTTAATATCAACATTGTTTTTTTGTGCATCGCAAATGATGGTGTAATCGGAATCTTCAACATTGTAAAGTTTCTGTTTAGTCTTAGTGATATTATGGTAAACCGAACCCTGACACATAAGCTTATTTTTTGACACGGCTATGTTGGAGTTAACTGTTCCTTCAATGCTTAATGTGTTTTTACTGTCATCATATATTAAGGAGTTGGACGATTGAAAATTTCTTTTACCTTTAAACTGAATTGTACCGAGTTCTCCAACTGGACAAGGTACTTTTGTTTTAATATATGAATCATATAGGTTACTTAATGTTGTGTTTGTCGTTGTGCCTCGCGAGACATCGGCAACAATTATCGAGTCATTGTCGCTTAAATTTTGACCCTCGGTGTTTATTGGTTGCAGTTTAGTTGGGTCAACAGACAATTTATTGGACTTAATTGATATACCAGAATTTGCTGATAAAGAAATGCCTATTCCGTCTTCGTTGGCAGTTAATCCGTTATTTGCTCTAACCTGTAATGTTCCTCTGAGATTTTGTAAACCTAAACCATGATTTAAAAAGTTTGCATCTATAGGTCCGGTGAAGGCATCATTTGGTACATCCTGCAAATAAATACCGGAACCAACAAATGTTTTAGCTGCTATTGTGTTGGCACTTAGTGTTTCAGTATCGGAACTGTATTTTAAATTGTGATGTGTTCTGGCACCATGTTCCTTATCGCAGACTATCAGTCCATCATTAACATTTCCTTTGATATTTTTTATTGCCACATCTTTCATAGTGGCACAAGGGCTTTGAGCATCTGTGTCCCAGAATACACTTGCACTAACAGTATTTTTAAATACTTTTACTCCATCAATTTCTTGATCTGCATGTTGATCAACAGAACCTTGTACACTACCTTTTAAAACATTATATGCCATTTTTAATCCTCTCAACCATAAATAGATGAATTTATCGTTTTGTCTTGTATTATGTAGGCTCCAAAATTACTGAAATGTTCAGGAAAATAATACATTTTGTGTTTGTCTACAATTTCTTTTACAATTATTTTCATTTTATCCGAGTTACCGGTGATAATTTTAATTGGTGTTTCATTTAACAATATAAATTCTTCTACCATACATCTCGCTTCGATGTAAGTCTTACCATGTAAATCTAGAACCTTCACATAATAAGTAGTATAAAAAAAGGATGCCCCCACTAGGGAGGCATCCAAGGAATTCAACAAAGTTGAAAAATGTATATTATACAATTCTCCATGCATCAGCAACCATGTAAACACAAGTTACAGCAGAGAATGGCGATTCAAGAAGAATTGCTTCTTCGCCATCGATTCTGTGGTCAGCCGAACCCTTTTCAAGGGTAAGGTTTCCGGCAGAACCAAGCTTAACGGTGACAACATCACCAACACTTGGGGAAGCAGGAAGAGTAACTTTACCACCGGTTGAACCAGTGCAGAAGTTATAACCTTCAACGACAGCAGTACCATCAGTGATAGCAGTAACCGAGTTACCTTGAACCGAAAGCTGTCCAGATGCAGCCGAAAGACCAGCACCAGCCATACCTGCAACGAGGTCGGCAATACTTTCTTTCTTGGAAACATTACTATCGTCGGCATCGATAATTGCGATACTGTCGGCAGCAACATTGACAGCCGCGGCAGAAAGATCATTGAGATCAAGAGCGATATCGTTTGCATTCACAGCGATACCAGCATTTGCAGCAGCACCAACATCAAGGTTTCCAGAGCCGTCTTGAGCGAGACCAGCACCAGCAACTGCAGGAGCAAGCTTGGCACCAGTAACACCGTCATCTTTAAGACGAAGTGCATCAGAGTTAAGTTCGATTGTCGAATCATCTACACCAACAGCAAGGACACCAGAAGCAGCAGCAAGACCGTCACCAGCGATAAGTGCAGCATAGTCAGAGAAAGTGTCTCTACGAGTAACATTTCCGTCTGCATCGATGAAAATCAACGAGTCAGCAGCAACATTGACTGCAGCTTCGGTTAACTCAGTCAAAGAGACAGAGAGAACACCAGCAGAGGCAGCGAGACCGTCACCAGCGATTGCAGTAGCATAGTCAGCAAAGCTTTCTCTTTTGACAGAACCATCAGCATCAAGCATTACAAGTTGGTCAGCAGCGACAGCAACATCAGCAGCTTGCATGAAAGCACCGCTAATTTTAAGGTCGTTGACATTTGCTGAGTTAGCGAATGGTGTCATACCGAGACCACCGTTAGCAGCAACATCAAGCGAGAATCTAAGAGTACCTGTAAGTTCGTTAGCAACGATCTGACCAGCGGCTCCATAGATTACAGCTTTGCTGTTTACGATAGTACCAGCACTAGAACCATCAACCAAGTTAAGCTCAGCACCAGTCGAAGTGATAGCGGTGCCCTTATAGGTAAGAGCTGAATCAGCAGCCATAGTGACCGATTGAGCAGCAAAAGTCAAAAGATCAGTGTCAGAATCACAACCAATGGTTGAGGAATCGTCAACAGCTAAAGACTTAAGTGCGGTATCACCGTCGGCATCGACAGCAAAACCACTCATAGTAATGGTGCCCATAGTAAGGTCACCAGAACCGTCAATGCTAGTAGCGCCAGCAATAGAACCAACTGAAGTTATACCTTGGCTGGCAAACTCAGCACCAGCCGAGTGCACCGACTTAGCTTGAAAGGTGGGAACACCTTCAACATTTAAAGTACCATCAATGTCAGTGTTACCACTTGCATCAACAGTAAACTCAGCGTTTGTGATCGAAGCAACTGTTAAGTCACCAGAACCATCAATGCTGGTAAAGGAAGCTGCACCAGCAGCACTAATACGAGTAGCCTCGGACATAACGAGGTCACCTTTTAATTGAAAGTTGCCTGCACCAGAAATGATACCGTTGTCATCAAGCTTGATCTTAGTGTTACCACTTTGATCCTTGATTTGAACGTCACCTTCTTGGTCCAAAGCACCGGACAAGATTGCCTGTCCGAATTGAAATTTATAAGCCATGTTAAAAAACCCTCCATTTTAAGTTTTATTTATAGCATGAATGAGGTATAGCTACGCACATAAAATGCAAAAATAGTACAACCCATTCACATATAAATAGTCTGTACCGGGTGGTATAAACCTAATAGATGAAGTATTTATTTGTGCCGTTACAATAAAGCTGGATAGATGCAAAAGGTGATTCCAAAACTACTGAATTTTGACCATCTATTGTTTGAGAACCAGATGCCAAAATTGTAACATTATTAGATGCTGCCGTGCCTGCTTCGTCTTTCACAACATATGTTTGACCATCTAATAAATTAGCGGCATCAGGTAATCTAATTGATAAAACACCATTAGTTGTATTGGTACCAATATAGTAGTCGGTTATTGAGGCAGTTATGGTTGATGATGTGTTTCTTCTGTTTAACTTTAAGCCACCAAAAACTTGAAGAATATTATTGTTAAATATTAGGTTATCAGATCCGCTAATTGTTCCAGCACCCGCATCGTTGCGAAATTGAAGTGCCCCTAGCGGGCCCTGAGCATTAGCATTTCCACCGCCGCCTGCAGAAATACCTGTAAGTCTGCTTCCATCCCCCATTAAGTAAGATGCAGATATCCCAGTGCTTGCTGTAAGCTCTCCTGTTAAGCTAAGAGTATCACCATCAAAAGTTAAATTTGTTTCACAAGTTAATGTATTTGCATCTCCACCAACATTTGTTACAACGGCATTATTAGTAGCATTTGATACTCTTGGCACATTGATAACTTCAGCACCATCTGAAGTACTAAGATTACCAGAGACAATGCCAGAAGTAATACCTTCTACTTTTATTAATTCATTTGGAAGGAGAACTGTTCCAGATATGTTATTATATGCCATGTGGTGCCTCCTATTTTAATTAGAAGACAAACCAGTTTGTTCCATTTGAATAGATACTGATTGCCGGCATTGTTCCTGTCAATACATAAGTTGGCTCGTTATCAAACAAGTTTTGTACAGGTGAAGAACTGGTAAGTGTAATATTATTGCTAGCTCCAGTTCTCGCAGGAACTTCATCTTTAATAGTCCAAATTAAGCCGGTTGGCACAGTCGAGGCTGCTGGTACAACTATATTAGTAGCGGAAGTTCTAGTGACTCCATATATGTGCCTGTCTGCAGTAATAGCTACATTTGTATCAGTAATCGCACTATACTTGCCAGCAAAGCCGGCAACACTAACAACTTTTTGAGTTGCACTTGCACTTAGTACAAAGCTGTCCGCTAAACCAGCGGCGGCATCTGTGACAACCAAACTACCAGTTCTCATATGTGTGTCATCGTTTGTATTACCAAAAGATGTAGAACCAGTTGCATCGATCTCAGTAATATTCTCGTAATGGAACACACTCGCACTAACTGCTCCAGTTACTATTAAGTTACCAGATAACACTAATGTGCTTGGCTGATATGAGTGAATATTACCAGAATGATATATTAGATAGTCTGAACCAGTGACTGCGGTGTCGCCATGGCGGAACTGTATCGACCCGGTTGGTCCCGTGTGTTCTCCACCAGTATCAGAACAATTAACATATGCCCAGCCGAAATTTGCCATGGGCTTATCCTACTCCGTCAGTGCCTTTCCAGTTTGGACCGGCATCGGTTTCAACTGCTCGTATCGGTATACCAGTAAGGCCAGCTACGATATCAAATTTTAAGGTAGCTGCATCATTAGACATAAAATGTAATTGACTAACTTTCATTTCAAGGGGGCCGTTCCAACTGGAACTGCAATTCACATGAAAAGAATTTAAATTATTCAATAATCCCGTTTTACTAAAACCAACTTTCAAGTCTGCAGATTCTGAACTGTGTGGTACAATTTGAACCCACCTAGTCACTGCTGGGAATGTTACGGTCAATACATGGGTAGAACCAGTAGGGGGTGCTAGGCATGAACCGGATGCATAGGGCTTGCCACTAACTTGATAGGAACCGACATTATGTAATCCCGGTCTTACTTCCCAGCTTTGATTTGCCATTGTTTAACTCCTTTAAATTTTTGATTTACAATGTAAATAGTTACTAAATTTTTCTTCGCCGTCTTTCTAAGGCTCTTTGTTTTTTTCTTTCTTCCCTGAGTCTTGCTCTTTGTGCTCTTTCTTTTTTAATCTTTTTCTTTACGGATGGTTTTTCATAATGTTTTCGATCTCTAACTTCTTCAACAATTCTTTCTTTCTTAACTTTTTTGAGAAACCTACGAATTAATCTTTCGTTGCTCTCTCTATTATTGAATTTCTTCGTTACTACTTGTGATTTCTTTTTCATTATTACCTACTTTATTCTTTCCCATATTTTAGATGATGCACCCATGATTGAGCTAATATCAACTCCCGCATCATTTGGATCACCTAAATCAACAGCACCTGCAGATTGTTCTCTTTGTGCTGGTGCAGGAGTTGTGCCTTCAAATAAATCTACACCGTTGTATGCATCTTTGTTAATAGCACCCATCAGTTTTTGTCTTTGTTCTTTTAGATTTGTGTTCTTTGGCTCACGAACAATCTGTTGTGGCACAGGTTTTCTCTGTTCAACTAAGGTTGTGTCTGTGATACCTTTTACAACTTCTGAAACAACATTGGAAAGCAACCCCTCTTCAATAAGAACTTCTTGTATACATTCCTTTACGAGCGGCTTTATGACTTTTTTTAATTCTGATTTTTTCATTATTTACTCTGTAATTTTAACGGGAACTGGCTGGCCTATGCTGGCCTTTGACTTGTCTGCTGATGGGTTGACACCCTTAAACGATGGGTCTTTCTGAATGGCATCTTTCGTCTTATCAACAACTGGAGCGAGTGCTGCTTCAAGTGCTTTTGGATCATCCAATTCTTCATCATTTTTGGGGTCGATTATAACAGATGCTTGCCTAACTAAATACCTTAGAGCTGCACTAGCTCTTGGGTTGTTGTCAATTGCATCTAAATGATTAACAATAATTTCTTTAGGGGATTTGCCAGTTTGTTTTGCTACTTTCTGAACAAGCCTGAACAGGGCATACCCAATCAAATATGGTGCCGAATCATCCGTAAGTATCATGCTCGCAAAATCAACACCAGCTAAGTCTAAGGCTACACCAAGTCCCACAGCACCGTCTAATGCTGTAGCTGCAATCTTGCCTGCACGACCCTCGTCTAATTCCATTTTATCTTCAGTAACTTCGACAGTAAACTTGTTCCAGTTTTCCTGAATTAATGCATAGTTTTCATATTTCATCTTTTAATACCTCGTCTATAAGACTGTTAATTTTATCACTTCTACTTTCTTTTAAACCGTAGTCCTTTGCTTCTCTCATCATAAAGGCACCGGGTGTTGATGGTTCGGACACAACATCAAAACAAACCAACTCAAAGTCTTCTTGTACAATTGATTTACCACCCTGCTCCATAACAGAACCAGTACCTCGCGATGAAATACCAATAGCACACCCGCCAGCCACAAGAGCACGGAGTGTTTGACCAGCGGGAGTATCAAGAACTTGAATTTTACCCATGACCTTGTTACCATCCATCCAAATTTCATTAACTTTGTGAGATACTCTTTCGAGAGAAACTTCTACTTCTTGCGGGTGATCAAGCTCGCCAAGAGCACGATTTTGCTTTACGAGTTCTTGATACTTCTTTACCTCTCTTTCGAGAACTGGTCTAGTATAGACTCGCTTATTTCCATTAAGGGTTTCACACATCTGCATAATACCAGAAAGAATCAGGCCGCCTTCAGCAACAAATTTCTTTTCTTCTTCGGTTAATAAATCCTTACAAACTCCGCCTTCGCAAAGTTCATAAAATTCTCTTAATAATTTCTTACCCATAGCTAAGATCCCTTACAACAACGTCTAACTGGCTGAAGCATCCACTTGTTTGTCCAAGTGGCAGGACTCTGAGTTTGATTGTTTGTGTTCATGTTTAATTCCCTCGTCTCCAAAAATCATGTTAAGAACATAAGATGTTCCTGATGATAGCCATCCCAAAAGAAAGAAATTAGCTACCGTTACATCAAAGTTAAATAGTTCTGTAAATGGAGAAAGTAGCAATAAAAACCAACCTACATGGAAGCCCATACACATTGGACAATTAAACAGTTCTCCAAGTCTACCTTGTTTTGGTCTAACATTTTTAAAAATTTTACCATATACTACAATTTGAGTTAAACCATAAGCACAAAGTATAAATGTTAATAATTCCATCAAATTCTCAAATCGTGTACATGTAGTTGTAGGCATACGGGTCGCGGATATATCCGGGCCTTAATGATCCTTTTTCTTCAGCTTGTGGGACTTCTCCCAATTCTGTAGAGTATTCTTTGCCGGGATCAATTAAATGATCATCTTCCATGGAAACTATAGCTTCAACCTGCTCAAAGTATGGTCTCTCTTCTTCAATAAAATTATGTATGTTTATTAAAGCCATTTTAGCTGACGAGGCATCGGGATTGGTAGATTCTTCTAGAGTAGCCTCGAAAGAACCGTAAAAAGCACCAGCTTGAATTGTTTCAGGGATTACTATGCCTTTCTTTCTTAAGCAGGCAAATAATCTATTTTGAGCACCGTATACAAGGTCAGTCATTGTATCTTTTGGAAAAGCTACAACTTTATTTTTATTTGGTGATAAAACAATATCAATATCGCCGTGATCAAAAATCATCAAATCTCCGTTCATTGAACGGCGAAGGTCCATTTCAAGTCTTACTTTCTTTTGATTAGACTTTTTACCAACTTTAATGATCACTGCCATTGCTAAGTTCCTTTACTAATTCTTGTGTTTTCAAAACTGTGAGTAATAAGTTTTCATTTATTTCTGTATTTTGAAAATTATTCAACTTCTCGGATATTAATTGTTTTTTATCGTTTAGATCACTATCTTGCACAGATTCAATTTCAGCTTTCAGTCTAGCTAGCTCTTCGTTCAAAAACATCTTAAGCTCAACTGCATTATCAACAAAAGATGTAATGTAGTGATTTAATAACTCTTTTTGTTCGTCCAGCAAGGTGTCGGAGTATTTTTCATTAAACTTGTTTATAAATGTTGTTAAGGTTAAAGTATCTATATCACTAGAGCTTGATTCTTCTAAACTTTGCGACATGCTACTAATAATTTGATTTTCCAACATGACTTTAGTTTTGGGTGCAGTTTTGATACTAAAGATTTGATCTATGGTAGCAAGTGTTTTGTAGTTGGGTACAAAGTTATTAAATACAGTTGGGTCCAGTTCTTTGTTAATATCGTTAATAAGTTCTGTCTGTTGTTTAAATAAACCATGCGGATCAATCATGCGAGCAGATATATTAGCTTCTCTAAGTATTCTTTCACATGTTTCTCTTTCTAAACCTTGATTTTCATATAAAGATTTGTAACAATCTAAATGTTGGCGAAGAGCACTTCCGGGTTGAAAGTGTTTCCTGACAATAGAAACTGCTTTGTTTTTTCTATCCACATCATTTTTGATAATTGCTGCTGTGATCTCTTTTACAAGCGACTCAAAAACAAATGCTGTGTTTCTTTTTTTATTGTGCTTCATCTTTTTGCTCCGTCAATAGTTTGTCTTTTTTATCTAAAACATCAATTAGTGATTTTACTGAGTTATTCATCTCAAGGATTTTTTGTTCCTCGTCTAATTCTCTATCAGAATATATAGATGTTTGTTCGGTAAAAGTTCCTCTACCAAGTGAACTTAACTCTGGGTAGCCAAGATTGTTCTTTCTTGATGTATTGATTTCAGGAGTTGCGATTGAAGCATATGCTTGTGCTCTTTTGCCTGCTGGTCTGCGGTCACCAACTCCATCTTTTCTTCTGTAAGTACTTTTGTTATAGGTGCTAACTTTTGGATCTGTAGGGTTTAGACTTTTGGAACTTCTAGAGCCGGGCGGGACTGCCAAAAGTGGTGAGTCCGCACCAGCACCCCCAGCATCAGCCGGCGGTGGGGTTGTGTCAGTCACATCAGTTGCTGGAATCTCTGCAGGTCCGCCGGCGAGTGGTGTAGCACCTAAGTCAGTAGTGTCACCACCCAAGCCACCTAAGTCGCCGCCTAGGTCACCGCCAAGACCTCCGCCGAGGCCTCCGCCAAGGCCTCCGCCGCCGCCTGCTGCAGCCTCTGCAACTTGTTGAAGTGAGGCATCGTGCTTTCTATCGTAAAACATTTCTCTTTGGTTTCGAACAAACTGCTCATGGTTCATACCAAAAATATTTTCAGAGACCCATCGACGAGAGAAGTAACCCTCGGTAGCTGCACCTGCAATATCAAACTTGGCTTTCCAATGTTCAATTTCTTGAATTTCAGCGATCTTAGATGGGTTGTTAAGAGATAAGCTAAACGATAACAAGTCATCTCCACGGAAACCAAGAGTATACAAGTGAATGATACCAATTTTTTCAAGTTCGGAGATAACAACTCTTTGCAATCTCTGGATGGTTCTAGCGAATCGAATGTCCTTTTGTGCTAATGTAGTTTTATCTTCTGTCGCACCCTCGCCCATTGTAAGATATGATTGTGGTATCTTAAGTGCTGAGAATAGTTTATCGCGAAGATACTTAACATCATCAATAGCTGTAATGTTAGATGCACCAGCAAGTGTTTGAATATCGGTTGCAGAGCCTTGTCGAATTGGAATGAAGTAGTCCTCTTCAATGCTCATTGGATTATATCTTAAATCAACTCTACCTGTATCCGGGTCAACAACAGAGTTTCTCTTAAGCTGTGTGACAGTTTTTTCCATGAACTGTTCAACTTCCTGCGGAGGTATACCCCCAACATCAATTTTAAACACTCTTCGCTCTGAAGATCTGATGACTCTGTATGCCATCATAGCATCTTCCATTAATGTTAGTTGTCTCCAAATTCTACGGGCAGGCTCAAGAATTGATGTACCATAAGGTGCATACCTATCGTTTCCTAAAACACGAAAATGAGCAATCTGCCAATTTTCAAATGTTAATCCTGCTGAGTTCCACTGATATTGGACATAGTTTGGATTGGTTGCATCTTGACCTTCCAGTCTTTCAAGTTCTTGAGGTGGTAACGAGATTGCAGACTGTACACCATACTTATCGTCAATGTCCAAGTACAACATAAAATCACCGTACTTGCACATTGTTCTAGACCAGCCAAACAGGTTGTATTCAACATTAAGAATATTTTCATATAAAATTGCTAATACTGCTCTTAATTCTTCATTGGGGCATTGTATATTTAACATCGGCCTGAGATCAGAATATGTTGTCATCTCATCTGCATAAATATCAAGTGTGGATGCAATCTCAGGAGTATACTCCATCTGATCAAAGTCTACATATCTTTCTGATCTTCTCTGGTTAGCAATCGCATTTGCACCAATTTGATCGAGGGGGCTGTAATGGGTCTTCTTAAACTGTTGACCAGATGCTGACTTAAACCTAGAGGAAAACTTATCTAAGTGTTGTCTACGGATTCTTCGTCCAGATTGTGAACGATAATTAATTATTGGACCCGAAAATAATCTAGTCAGTGATTTGAACAGTTGTGATTGGTTATTTCTGGGATTGTTTTTGTTTTCTGCCATTTATTTTCTCACTTTATAATCCATTTGTATTGGTCATAAATACTTTTTGCTTCATTAAGTTTATCAAAAGATTCATGTTTTTTGTATCCTATTTGACCTTTTATTTGTGTATTCATAGTTGTTTTAGAAGTTATGATTGCATCAACAAAAGCTTTTTGATAATTTAAGTCTCTAGCACTATTCTGTATAGCTGTATCTCTAACCCAACATGCAATTGCAAGTGCCATAATTAAATCATCATGATAACCTTTCATAGCTTGTGGGCGACCATTCCTCCAAATAAAAGTCTTCATCTCGTTAATAGTACGAGAAGAATATATCGTAATTAGTTTATTTCTAATAAACTCTTCTAATTTCGCTACTATAAGAGGTCGAGTCTTAGAAGAGGTTGTAAAACCGGGAACAGCAGAATTTCTATATTCTGCTTGATACTGCTCGATATATTCATGTGTGGATTTAACTGAGTGATATAAGTTTGGATAATTTGCTTCAATTAATTTATCGAGAACTGAAAATCCTACATTGTTGTTTTCTACTACTAACATTGCATTACCAAATTCTCTGCCAACTTGATTAAGCATGTTGGCATACATATCTAAAGTTGGTTTTCCTTGATACTCGCCAATTATTTGTAGTGTTTCTAATTTAACCATATGAAATGTTGAATAGTCAGCACCATCCCCTCTAGCCACATCAGCCACCATTAGGTAATTACAAGTCGGATCATACTCCTCCCAAATCCAAAAGTTTCTATCAAAACCAGTTCTGTATTTTGGTTCACACACATTTGATAAAAGCCATTCCATACAATCAGGATCGATTACAGTTTCACCTGAAGTGTTGAAATTACATTCCAACTCTTGGGCAATTTGCCTTTTAGACATATTTTTGGTTTCTTTCTTATACCACTCTTCATCTCTTTCAGGATGCACATCCCATGGCAGTGTTGTAAGATTAAAGTTGTTCGCTCCGGTTTCAGCATCAACACAATTTTTGTGAAACCAATTACCAACTCCATTAGGAGTTGACAGTGCGATACAGCGACCACCAGTAGATAGTGTAGGGTATAGACCAGTCCACAACTCTTCTAGACCTTCGATGTGGGCGGCCTCATCGAGAACCAGCAATGATAGTGCTTCAGAACGACCAGCATCTCCAGAGGTCGATGCGGCTTTAATTGAAGAGCCATTAGATAACTCAAATGATGTTCTGTTATCGACAGAGATAGTAGCTATACGGATCCACTCAGGCAAATTTTTCATAATACTCTTGACTTTCTTCACAAGGTTTCCTGCAGTTGCAAACTTGGTTGCCATAACAAGAATTGATTTGTCTTTATGAAAAAGCATAAGCCAAGAAATATATCCGGCTGTAATAGTTGAAATACCCAACTGTCTTGCTTTTAAAATAATATTAAATCTGTAATCATTAAAATCATTTAACAATACGTCTTGGAAATCATACGTATCAAAAAGGATTAGCCCGTGCATCGGATGGGATATACGGGCATAATTTTTCAAGAAGTATGCAGGGTCTTTACCACACTTTAGTATTTCTTGAAACTTTTGTTTTTTGGTAAGTTCAAAACTCATACATCCCTAATCATTGTACGAATCATTTCTTGTAATG
>MDTA01164565.1_pt1 | contig 14273 bp, 9 predicted proteins | sample 811151 | NCBI WGS metagenome assembly MDTA01 (sample SAMN05326648, study PRJNA326480) | marine metagenome | isolation source: seawater | place: Indian Ocean: South | collected 2010 | reverse complement strand
CAATTTCACGTGTCCATTATAATGGTGGCGGTGATTGGTATAGCAACCCATCAAGTATACCAAACTTACTTAAATTTTTAACAACTAATACAAATATAATGGCTGCGCACGAAGAAAATAGAATTAAACTATCAAACCAAGAGCTTGCTAGTCATCAATATTTATATCTAACTGGACATGGAAACATTAGATTTAATGATGAAGAAATAATTGCACTTAGAAATCATTTGCTAAATGGTGGTTTCTTACATGCAGATGATAATTATGGATTAAATCAATCATTCCGTCGTGAAATGAAACGTGTATTCCCAAATAAAGATTTTGTCGAGATTCCACACTACCATCGAGTATTTCATTCATATTTTGATATGCCAAATGGGCTTCCCAAAATACATGAACACGATGGAAAACCACCTCAGTTATTTGGCTTATTTAATGAAGATAAGATTATGGTTTTATATTCTTATGAATCTGACCTAGGAGATGGATGGGAAGACGAAGAGGTTCATAAAAACCCTAATGAAATTAGATTAAATGCTCTTCAAATGGGTGTCAATATTATTTATTTTGCTTTAACTCAATAATATGTTATCTATTACAGAACATTTAAAAAGAATTCGAAAAGAAGCAGTTCAAAATGATTTAATTACTTTTGGATGGTTACTTTACTCTATTCTATTGATAATATTCTTTTTAGCGGTTGGGTATGAAGCTATTTTTTATTTATCCAGTTCCAATCGATTATTTATATTAAAATCTCTTTTTGCTTTAATTGTTCTTATCATCTTATTTTTATTTATAATTAACGTTTTAATAGAACAAAATAAGATAAAACGTTATTCATGGCCTAAGCTTGCACGCTCTGCGGGAAAGCTTGCTTTTCCAAAAAGTGATGTTGTAATTAATGCGCTCCAATTAGAAAAATCTAATAGCTCTAATAAATCAAATTCATTAAGTGATTCATACATTAATGGAATTTCAAAAAAACTTAATCGCTTAAATCTTAAAAAACTATTTCCAACTAAACTTTCAGAATTTTGGAAAAAAATTAATTTATTCATTCTTTCTTTAGGGATGATAATTATTTTAACATTTTGGGATTCAACTTCAAATGCAGTTATACGATGGGGTCATCCATATCATGAATTTGAGGCACCTAAACCTTTCATTATTGAAGGCATCACAAGAAATATTCATTTGCTTGGAGGAGAATCAAGCTTCTTAAATTTTAAAGCTATCGGCATAGTTCCAGATTCTATTTTTTTAGAATTAATCCCTAGTTCTAATGATACATCAATAATATTCATAATGAATAAAGATTCTAATAATGTGTATAGTTATATGATAGATGAGGTATATCAAGATTATAGATATAGAGCCTTTTCACCTTCAGAACATTTTTGGCAAGCATGGAAAAACATTAATTCTCCATATTATTATATATCAGTTACAGATAGACCAATTATGGAAGAATTTTCAATAAAAGTTTCCCCGCCTGATTATTCAGGATTACCTATTACAATTCAAAAAGCAAATCAATCAGATGTAAATGCCTTAAAAGGATCATCAATAAGAATTGATCTAAAAAGTAATAGAAATTTAAAAAAAGGATATTTAAGTCTAAATGATCAAAAAACACCTTTAAAAATTAGAGGGAAACGTGCAGCTGGCGGATTTATATTTAAAGAAGAAGCCTTACTAAAAATATTATTAGAAGATAATCGTGGAATAACAAATCAAAACCCTATCCCATATCATTTGCAAATAATTCCGGATCTAAAGCCAGAAATGACTATAATTAAACCAGAACCAGTAATTGAGCTAGGCACTGAACAATTAATACCGATTGAGATAAAGATTGAAGATGATTTTGGATTCAGCACTCTTCAAATTGGATATGAGATAAAACGTCCAAGTTATATAGAAAACCAATCACAAATTTCTATATATCCAATTTATATTGCTGATCCAAAAGTACTTTCACAGGAATTAAGGAGTATATGGAAATTACATGAATATGGTCTGATGCCTGAGGATGAAATACACTATCATTTTGAATTATATGATAATGATAAAGTTTCTGGTCCAAAAAAATCTATATCAAATACATATATTGCAAAACTTCCTTCCTTGGGCGATTTATTTGCATCAATTGAAGAAAAAGAAGATACAATGATGGATGATTTAATAATGAGATCAACTGAAATAGATAAAATTCAAAATCAATTAAATACTCTTGAATTAGAAATGCTAAAATCCGATAAAATTGATTGGACGCAAAAACAACAAATAGAAGAAACTCTAAATAATATAAAAGAAGAAACTGAGGCTTTAAAAAATATTGCTGAATCTATGGAAGCAATTAATCAGGCTATAAATAAACATGATTTATTTTCTGAAGATCTTATGAAAAAGTTTACAGATCTTCAGGAATTAGTAAATGAAATATTAGATACTAACCTAATGACAGATTTAGATGATATAAAAAATGCTTTAGACAAAATGAATACAAAAGATTTAATGAAAGCAATGGAAAACCTATCATCAAATTTGGATAACATTGAACAACAACTTGATCGATTTATAGATATATTTAAAAGGATCAAGGCTGAACAAAAATTAAATGAAACTATTCAAAGATTAGATGAACTTGTAAAAAATCAAGTACAAACAAATGATGAAATTCAGAATCTTAATTCAAATTCTGATCAAAACTTATTAGAACAATTAAGTTTTGATGAAAAAAGAAATAGTAATGAATATTCAAACATACGTGATTTGATGAAGCAATCAGCTAAAGCAATGGATGAGTTTGATAAAGAATCATCTAATGCTTTAGATAATCTTGAAAGTAGCCAAAGTGCAAATGAAATAGAATCATTAATGAGTCAAACTATTAGACAACTTCAAAAGAATCGAGCTGAAGCTGCAAAACAAAAAAGTTTATCTAGTTTAGAAAACCTAAAAAATATACAATCACAGATGCATCAAATTAAGAATCAGTTTGAAAATAATACTACCCAAGAAATGGCTTTAAAATTTCAAAAAATAATGAAAGATCTTCTTGAGCTTTCAAAAAATCAAGAATCACTTGAAAGAACAGCAAGATCAATGCCTAGAAATTCGCAAAGATTAAGTCAAATGGCTGGAAAACAACAGTTTATACAAGATCAACTAACAAAAATTGTTTCTGAATTAATCGAACTTTCTAAAGAGACATTTGCAGTAACTCCAAAAATTGGACAAGGTATCGGGATGGCAAATAATCATATGGAAGAAGCTAAAAAAAGATTGGCAGAGAGAAATGGCAGAGGAGCTGCAAATAATCAAAAGTCAGCTATGGAAGGATTAAATTCAGCTATTTTAGCTGTTTCACAATCCATGAACCAAATGCAATCTTCCGGTTCAGCAAGTGGATTTGAGCAATTTTTAAAACGTATGGAACAAATGTCTAAACAGCAACAGGGTATAAATAATGAAAGTATGCAACTAGCCTTAGGTCAAATGTCTGCTTCTATAAAAGAAGGGCTTATGGGTAGATTATTAAGTCAACAGCAACAAGTTCAAAAAAATCTCCAACAATTGATTAATGAAAGCAGAAAAACAGGACAAGATGGATTAGGTGATATGAAAGGAATTTCAGAAGAGATTGAAGAGGTGATTAATGATTTCCAAAATAGAAAGTATAATCAACAAACAAAGGATCGACAGCAACGTATTTTATCTAGAATGCTTGATAGTCAAAAATCAATGACACAAAGAGGGTTTAAAGAAGAAAGAAAAGCAGAAACTGCATTAGAAGTCATTTATGAAGGGCCCTCAGGGCTTCCGACAGACTATGGTCAAAGAAGAAATCTTGCTATAGAAGCATTAAACAAATCATTAAAAGCTGGTTATTCTCGTGATTATCAAACAATGATTAGAAGGTATTTTAATTCAGTAAGTAAAATAGAAAATATCAGCACTATAAAAGACTCAACAATTAATGAATAGAATATTTCCTATTTTAATTTCTTGCGTTTTGTTCGCACAGATTAATGTAATGACTCTACCTACAAGAGATATACAAGATGCCCTATTTTATGAACGGAAGGGTGATATAGATAAAGCAAAAATTATTTATCAAAAATTACTTGAAAAAAATCCAAAAAACAGGCAAGCATATCAACGATTAAAAGAGATTTTAAAAAGAACAGAAGAATTATCAGAAGCTTCAGAGCTAATAAAATATTGGATCAACATACATCCAAATGATTTACAAGCGCATATAGAACTTGGAGAAATATTTTACCTAAATAATGATAGATTAAATGCAGATAAAGTTTGGGAAAGTTTTGAAAATAATTACGGGAAAAACCAAAGTGCTTACAGAATGCTTTTACACACATATAGTCGCTTAAGTTTAACAACAAAAATGAAGGAACTAGTCTATAGAGGAAGAATAAAATTTAATAAAAAAGATTTATTATCACTTGATCTTGCAAACTATTATTATGCTAGACAGACTTATGATCTATCATTAGATGAATTATTGATATATATTAAATCAAATCCGTCGAATGAAAAACTTGTTATGGATAAGATACTGCTTATTAGTGATGAACCAGAAAATCATTTATTAATAGAAAAAAAATTATTTTCTAATCTTGAAAATAATAATTATAGAATTCATAAACTATTATCTGGGTTTTATTTTAAAACTGGAAAATATATAGATGCATATAATATACATCTATCTATGGGCTTGGAAACTACTTCGGACTTTCAAAGATGGCTAATTCTGGCAGAAAATTTCAGAAAAGAAAAACAGTACCGATTATCAATTGATAGCTATAAACAAATATTAAGCATTAAATCAACACTTAATTCATCAATTATTGGGGAAGCATTACTTGGCCTTGGCAAAACATATGAAGCACAATTAATGGAAGACACTTATCAAGACAGATTAGTTGATTTCTACCCAGAAAATATTTTTTTTAATAATAAAGCAAAAGGATTTCAAAAGGATTCACTGAAATATATTGAATCAACTTTTAATTTATATCAACAAATATTAAAAGAACTACCTGCGTCAACATTCTCATCAAAAGCTCATTATCGATTAGGAGAATTACAATTAAATATTATGCATGATTTCGTAGGTGCAAGAAATTCATATTATTCGGCGCTCAAATCTAGACCAAATAATGATTTGCGAAATAAGATTATTCTAAAAATAGGAGATACTTATTTAGCTGAAGGGAATTTAAAGAATGCTATAAATCATAATGAACAATACTATCAAAAGAATCTTTCAAAAATAAATATAAATACTTTTACCATGAAAAAGATTCATTTAACATTTTTGTCAGGAAATATCGATACAACAATAATGTTAATTGATTCCCTTATTGTGAATACAAGTCCAAGTGATAAATATTTTAATGATCTTATGGAATTACAATCTTTAATATCTCAACATTTCATTTATGGAAACTCAATTGATAAGGAAGCATTTTTATTTTATATAAAAGCTGAAAAATATTTACAAGAATTCAAATTTCTTGAAGCCGTAGAAATGTTATCTTTAACTCGTGAAAAATATCAAAATGCTTCGATCGTCCCCATCGTTATGCTAAGAGAATGTTTGTTAAGAATGATAATTGATGATACAAGCATGTCACTTGACATAGCAAAATCACTACAAAATACATCTTTAGCGCCAGAAGGAATTGCTGCGCAGGGAGAGATATATGAGCGACTATATAATAACACACCAAAAGCTTTGGAGATTTATAATTTACTTCTTGAAGAACATCCTATGTCAATGCTTGCAGAACCAGTGCGGATACGAATTAGAAAATTGAACACTTTAGATAAAAGTTAGATGAAAATATTTTTAACTCTTTTTCTTTTAATAGAATTTTTATTTAGTGGAGATAAACTATTAATTCCAATGGATCAAATTCAAAAAAATCATCTAAAAGCTTATGGTATCGCATTTTGGACATTGGAAAAAAATATAAATATCGAATGGCTATTGAATTATAGAGGAGGATCATTTCTAATTGATTATTATTCTCCTATTGCACAAGAATGTAGAATTAGAGGTGTAAGCTTTAAAAAAATATCTGCTAATGATCTACTTGATATTTATTCGGAAGTCGAAAAAAATAATATGGATATAGTGCTTTTGGAAAAAGCGCCTAAAATTGCTATATATACACCTGAAAATAAACAACCCTGGGATGATGCTGTTACTCTTGCCTTAACTTATGCAGAAGTACCATACAAAACTCTATGGGATAGAGAAGTTTTTAATGGTGAATTACAAAAATATGACTGGCTACATTTGCATCATGAAGATTTCACAGGTCAATATGGTAAATTTTATAAAAATTATCATACAGCTCAATGGTATATAGAACAAAAGGAAAAGTTTGAATCAATGGCTAAAGAACTAGGTTTTTTAACAGTACATGAACAAAAGAAAGCACTAACACGGTTAATTAGATCCTATGTTGGTAATGGTGGATTTATATTTGCTATGTGCTCTGCAACAGATACATATGATATCGCTCTTGCAGAAGAAGGAATTGATGCAGCGCACCATGTCTTTGATGGAACGCCAATAACACCAAATGTAAATTCAAAGCTTAATTACAAAAATACTTTCGCATTTACTAATTTTTCATTAATGACAGATCCAATGGTATACGAGTTTTCTGATATTGATTTTCCTCCAAGCCACAACCCCATTACTCGAGGGGCAGAAGCAGATTATTTTACTTTATTTGAATTTTCTGCAAAATATGATCCAGTTCCTACAATGTTAACGCAAAATCATGTTTCAGTAATTAAAGGATTTATGGGGCAAACTACAGGATTTAATCGAAGTAAAATAAAAAAACATGTAGTTATAATGGGTGAAGACCCTGCTTCGCCTCAAGTAAAATATCTCCATGGGAATTATGGTCAAGGCACGTATACTTTTCTTGGCGGACATGACCCAGAAGATTATCAACATTTTGTAGGAGATCCACCAACCGATTTATCACTACATAGAAATTCACCTGGATATAGATTGATTCTGAATAATATTTTATTCCCTGCAGCAAGAAAAAAAGAAAGAAAAACTTAACTAGGTAATTTATAATGTGGTTTCAAAAGGAAATTATAATTTCACCAAAACCAAGGGGTTTCCATTTAATAACTAATGATATTATTAATAGCTTGAATATTATTACTACAGTTAAAAATGGACTATTAAATCTTTTCATAAAACATACATCTGCTTCATTAACTATTAATGAAAATACAGATCCAACAGTTAGGGATGATTTTGAATCTCACTTTAATCAAATTGTTCCAGAAAAACAGGGATATTATTCTCATACTATGGAAGGGCCAGATGATATGCCAGCGCATTTAAAGTCATCAATACTGGGTTCTTCAATTAATATTCCAATTGAAAATGGAATATTAAGCCTGGGCACATGGCAGGGTGTGTATTTATGTGAACACAGAAATAGAGGAGGCGGTAGAAAAATAGTTGCAACTATTAATGGTGATAGTATTTAATTACTATTTGTTTTTATCTCATTCCATATTTCATCCATCTCGTTTATAGAAGATTCTTCAATATTTTTTCCTTTAATTTTTAGTTCATTTTCAACCATTTTAAATCTAGATATAAATTTATTATTTGATTTTCTTAAAGCATCATCTGCAGATATACCTAAAAATCTAGCAAGGTTAATTAAAGTAAAAATTATGTCGCCAATCTCCTCTTGAACTTCATCTTTATTGTTTTTTTTCTGAGCATTTTTCAATTCAGTTATTTCTTCTGACAACTTATCCCAAATATCTTCTTCTTTTTCAAAATCAAATCCAACATAAGAAGCCTTTTCTTGAATCCTTTGCGCTTGAATAAGGCCAGGCAAGCTTTTAGGAACTCCATCTAGTCTAGAATTACGTTTCTTTTCTTTATGTTTTTGTAATTCCCAGCTTGGTTTAATTTTATCTTTAACTAATTTTTTTCTATCAAAAACATGAGGATGTCTTCTAATTAATTTATCATTTATATTTTTTAAAGATTCTGATATATCAAATAATTTAGTATCCTGTGCAATAGATGCCTGAAAAACAATATGGAGCATCAAGTCTCCCAATTCTTCTTTTAAACCATCCCAATCTTTTTCATCAATAGCCTCAATAACTTCATATGCTTCTTCAAGCATATAGGAAATTAAAGATTCGGCTGTTTGTTCTTTGTCCCAAGGACATCCATCTGGCCCTCTAAGCCTTTGAACTATCTTTACTAATTCTTCAAATTGATTTCCTATAGATGAATTGCTCATAATTAGATATACAATTTTCTCCAATCAAAATCATTCAAATATTTATCTTCTATTTCTGTCATCATTAATTTATCATTATCCGTATTATCTTTATAATTCAATAAATGAAGTGTACCATGAATTATAAGTCTTGCAAGCTCTTTAGATATTTTTTGACTATATCTTTTTGCATTATCTATCGCTCTTTCTAGGCTAATATAAATTTCACCTTCTATTTCTGAATATTTATAATCATTAATTCTAAATGCTATCACATCAGTAAGATGATCCTTTTGAAAATATTTTACCTTTAAATTGTTTAGCAATGTATCATTAGCAAAAATCAGATTGATTTTTGCATGATTAATTTGTTCTCTCTTTAAAGTGGATTGTAAGATATTTATTGATTTTTTTTCATCTATTCCAGATATATCAGGATCAATTTCAACAATAACATCAATCATGCATTATCAGAGGAATTATTTTCAGGGTATTCTATTCTAATATGATAAATACCTCTAAGTACCGGTATCATTCCAGTATTTCCATCAACGGTACCTTTTATTTTTCGCAAATCATCAAGCGTAAGTGGACATTCATCTAATTGACCATCTGCTACTCGGCCTTTTATAACCTTATCTACCATAGCATCAATCTTTAAAATATCGGGATCTTTTATTGATCTTACTGCAGCTTCGACAGCCTCACAAATCATTAAAATTCCAGTTTCTTTGGTATTAGGCTTTGGCCCAGGATAGCGATATGCACTATCATCAACTTTTTCATCAGTATCTTTAACAGCTTCTAAAGCCATTCGATAAAAATATTCAACTCTAGATGTTCCATGATGCATTGGAATAAAATCACTTACAATTTTAGGCAATCCATAATCGTTTGCTAGCTTTAATCCATCGCTAACGTGTTTTCTAATAATTTTTGCACTCATAGATGGGGTCAATGAATCATGTTTATTCTCCCCCATAAATTGATTTTCAATATAATATTCTGGCCTTTCCATTTTTCCTAAATCATGATAATAAGCTCCAACCCTACATAATAACGACCTTGCATTTATTGCATCAGCGCATGCCTCAGCTAAATTACCTACTACAACACTATGATTAAATGTACCATTAGCTTCTTGTTGTAATCTTTTTAACAATGGATGGTTAAAGTCTAGGAGTTCTACTAGCGATAGATTTGTTGTAATACCAAATGAAACTTCAAGAATAATAATTAATCCATAAGTAATAATAGGAGAAAAAATGCTGTTAACCATCAAATAAACTAAATCAACTCCCATTGTACTTAGACTTTGTCCAACAAAAAGGCCATGTCCTAATACAACAATTATACTTGCTCCTATAAGTGAAAAAATTGCTGTGATAAACTTACTTCTTGTTCGAATTTTTCTTACCGTATAAATGGCTATTGACGACATAAATAAACCAGTTACAATAAATTCAAGATCATTTCCAATCATAATTCCTACTAATAGAACTATTGATGTCGTGCCCATAAATCCTATACGTGCATCAAATAAAATTGTCAACAACATTGCTGCAACAGTAATAGGTATTAAGAATTCAGAAAATTCAAGTTGATAAACAAATAAATTAGCTAGTACAATAATAAACACATATATAAGAGCAATAACTAACAGCATTTGCCATTTCTCAAAAATATGTGATCGAAAAATTGATAAAAAGGTAAAGAAATATGAAATTAAGATTCCTATAATTAACAATCGACCCATGTATGTGATGACAGTATCCTTTAAACCAAGAGTACGGTTTTCTTTGCTTATTTCAACTGCTAAAGATTGTAGCTTTTGTAGATCTTCTTCATTTATTCTTTGATTAGCATTTACAATCATTTCATCTTTTAGTACGATACCTTTACTTCTAGGAACACGGTCCAAACTAGCTTTTTGTCTTCTTTCTGTTGTTTCCTTATCATAAATCAAATTTGGTATCATAAATTCAAGAATTAAATCATAACCCAATTCACGTCTTATATCATTCTCATCATTGTATAGACTAGTAATTTCTTTTCTTGCTTCAGTCCATGCTTCATTAAGATCATCTAATTCATTTAAGCTATATAAAGTTGGTATATTGCCATTATCAACTGTCAATTGGTTGCTAACAATTATTGTTTCATTAATATCTAATATTCCAATTGCCCATCTATTACGACATATCTGCAATATATCTTCTTGAAATCTCTTTAAAGAATACTGTGGACCACCTTGAGATATAGGCATCAAAAATTTATTCCAATCTTCTTTATCCTTCGCGAAAGAATATAGTTTATAAAATTCAATTACTTTTTGTGATAAAGAAGCGCTATCAGATGATGCGATAGATTTTGCCTCTTGATATTTATCTGTATATCGATAATCATAAACTAGATTCCTAGAATTCAATAAATCTTTATTGGCTTGACGGATATCATTTGCTCGAACAAAAAAGGTAGAAAAACTTGATGATTGGTTGTCTACAATTTCCTGCTTACGGTTAAAAATAAATGGCTCTGCTTTTAGCGCATTATTTAAATCTTCCTGTAATTTTTCTTTAGTTTTTAAAATTGGGAAATTATAAGGAGCAATTATTGGTTCTCTAGCTATATCATCAATATTATAACTGTACTGTAAAGATCTTCCTTGTTGAAAAAATAAAGATATAATAATCGTTAAACCTATAAGAATGGAAATCTGTTTATAATAATTTCCAAAATAGGCTCTTATTTTATCCACTAAAGATTGTCTACTTTTATTTTTTATCAAATTATTGACTCAACTTTTTTTAAAATTTGTTTTAAAATAATTAAACGCTGGACTTCACTTGTTCCTTCTCCAATTTCAAGAATTTTTGCATCTCTAAAATACCGTTCTACATCATAATCTTTTACATATCCATATCCACCATGAATCTGGATAGCATCTGTAGTAATTTTCATAGCAGCTTCGCTCGCAAATAATTTTGCCATTGCAGCTTCTTTTATAATATCATGCCCATTATCCTTTTTCCATGCTGCATGAAATGTTAATAGCTTTGCAGCCTCTATTTGTGTTGCCATATCTGAAAGTTTAAATCCAACAGATTGGAATTTATTAATTTTTTTTCCAAAGGCTTCTCGCTCTACAGAATATTTTAATGCTCTTTCATAAGCTCCTAGTGCAGTGCCAACTGCTAAAGCTGCAATTGAAATTCTTCCTCCTGTTAAAATTTTTAAAAATATTTTGAAGCCTTCTCCTGGTTCTGCAATCATATTTGAATCATTTATTAACATATTATTAAAAAATAATTGCCGTGTATCACTTGCTCTCCATCCCATCTTCTTTTCAGGTTCAGATATTGTTAATCCATCAATATCTGTTGGGATTACAAATGCACCTATCCCTTTATTTTTTCCTTCTTCAATTATTTGAGCAGTAAAACTTAATAAACCGGCTACACCAGCATTTGTAATAAAAATCTTTCCACCATTAACAATGAAACCTTCTCGAGTTCTTTCTGCTGTTGTTTTAGTTGCGCCTGCATCACTACCAGCTTCTGGTTCTGTTAAACCAAATGAACCAAGGATTTCTCCAGAAGCTAATTTGGGAACATATTTTTTCTTTTGCTCATCAGATCCAGAAAGGACAATAGGCATTGTCCCTAATGAAGTATGTGCTGCTACTGTAATTGCTATAGAAGCATCGGCCTTTGCTAACTCCATAATTGCTGCTGCATAGGCAACATTATCCATACCAGATCCACCATATTTTTTTGGTACTGGTATACTTAATACTCCAAGATCACCTAATTTGCTTATTACTTCAGATGGGAATCTACTATTTTGATCAATTTCCCTTGCAATTGGAGTGATTTCAGATTTTGCAAAATCTGAAATCATTTCAATTAACATATTGTGTTCATCGCTAAAAAACAGTGTATCCATACAATAAAATTTTATATCATAAAAATAATTACCAACGAATAGCAGCAGATGCCCAAGTAAATCCCGCCCCGAATGCTGCTAAAATTATTATATCACCATCCGAAAACAGGCCTTTGTCTCTTGCTTCACACATTGCAATTGGGATAGATGCAGCAGTAGTATTTCCATAGTATTTGATATTGCTAAATACTTTATCCATTCCAACGCCCATTCGTTTTGCAACCGCTTCACTAATTCGGTGATTAGCTTGATGTGGTATAATTTGAGAAATATCATCTATAGTTAATTCGTTTGCATCCATTGCTTCTTTTATTACTTCAGGGAATCTTCTAACAGCATTCTTAAAAACTTCTCTTCCATTCATATATGGAAGATGCTTTCCTTTATCTAAAATATCTTTCGAAAGTCGAGGATTATTTGAAGTTCCAGGAGCCTCACACCACAAATCTTTTAAAAATTTACCATCCGAATGTAGATGAGTAGATAAAATTCCTTTATTATTTTCTGTTGCTTGCAAAACAGCTGCTCCAGCGCCATCAGCAAAAAGAACAGAAATATTTCTACCTTCATCTGAAAGATCTAAAGCGGTTGATTGAACTTCGGCTCCAACTACTAAAATAGTTTTATATTGCTCCGTTCGTATAAATTGCTCTCCTATGGAAAGAGAATAAATAAAAGCTGAGCATGCTGCTTTTATATCAAATGCACCCACATTTCTCATTCCAAGTGAATGCTGTATTTGATTACTTATACCAGGAAAAAAATAATCGGATGTAAGAGTAGCGCATATTACTAAATCAATGTCATTTGGATCAATTTTTGCATCTAACATTGCATTTTTTGCAGCCTGTATTGCTAAAATTGATGCATTGCTTTCTTCACCAACCCAATGTCTTTGAGTTATACCAGATCTATCTTGAATCCACTGATCAGATGTATCCATAATCTTTTCTAAATCTTGATTAGTTACAATTCTATCAGGGACATTAAAACCAATACCGGTAATCTGTGCATTTTTCATAACTATTTTCCTGGGCTTAATATCAGTTTACATTAATTATTCTACAATAGTTTTCAACAAAATTATTGATAGTCTGAAAAAATCTATAAGCCGAGTTTTGTCCCCTTTGAAATATCAAAGTTCAGTGATTATTCCTCTGGGATAAACGTTGCCGCTTACCTCAAGCGATCTACCCGCTTCTCATAGTGATACGAACAATATCTGGAAGCTTATTCGATCTTGCACCAAGTGGGGTTTACAAGCTCTCTCAGTCACCTAAGAGACTGGTGGTCTCTTACACCACCCTTTCAGCCTTGCTTGAAATTTGCCAAAACAAATCCATTAGCGGTTTACTTTCTGCTGCACTTTCCATATCTAAAAGACTCCTCCCGTTAGGAGGCACTCTGTTCTGCGGTGCTCGGACTTTCCTCTCTGATATACAGAGTAATCACTCAATTTTCTCAGACTATCAAAAAACTGGTGAGATTAAAGGGGTTATACAAAAAATACAAGTAAGAAATTTTAATATTTATTTTTTTAAATAATAAATAAAACGACTACATATGTCACAAGTATAAAAATTATCTTTTTCACGGATGTCTGAAACATCTTGTGGTGGGACAACAAATCCGCAACCCCCACAAGCACTCCCATCTAGTTTTACAACTGCAAGACCTTCTCTTGCATTGCTAACTCGAGAATATCTACTTAAAATAGATTCATCTATATTTAATAATTTTTTTTCACGTTCTTTTTCTAATGCAGATTTATTTTCCGCTGATTCATCCATTAATAATTCTAGCTTTACTCTTCTATCAGATAAATCTTTTCTTAATGATTCAAGGTTTTCTTCTTTTTCTTTAATATCGCTAGTAAGCGATTCCTTTTCTTCTTCAAACTCAAGATCTTTTAGTTCAACTTCATCTAATTCTTGTTTTAAATACTCTATTTCCTGTGTGAGTGCATCATATTGTTTATTTGATGTAACTAAAGATAATTTATCTTTT
>MDTA01183938.1_pt1 | contig 14276 bp, 10 predicted proteins | sample 811151 | NCBI WGS metagenome assembly MDTA01 (sample SAMN05326648, study PRJNA326480) | marine metagenome | isolation source: seawater | place: Indian Ocean: South | collected 2010 | reverse complement strand
TTTCGAAAACAAAATGGACAAGAAGGGCCGGGTTTCAGTGCCAGCTAATTTTAGGGCATACTTAAATTCACTGGGATACAACGGTTTTATAAGTTATCCATCTTTTAATCATTCTGCGCTTGAAGCGTGTTCTCAGGACAGAATAGAAAAATTATCGAACACAATCGATACTCTAAATCCTTTTGAGGAAAAGAGAGATTATTTTGCTACATCAGTTTTATCTGAAAGTGAAAATTTTCAATTCGATACCGAAGGTAGAGTTTCTCTTTCAAAAAAACTTTTAGATCACGCGCAAATAAAAAATAATATATTATTCGTGGGTTTAGGAAAAACATTTCAAATTTGGGAACCTAAAAATTTTGATAAATTTAAAATTTTCGCGAAGAAAAAAGCTTTTCAAAATAGATCTAATTTAAAATGGGAAAACAATCAGAAAGGGGAGCTGTAATGAGTATTAATGTTGGTGGAGGAGAATTAAGAGAGCTAAAACCCAGGATTTTAGTTATTGGTGTTGGAGGCGCTGGGGGAAACGCTATAAATGCAATGATTGAGGCAGGAATGCAAGGAGTAGAATTTGTTGCGGTTAACACTGATGCCCAAGATCTCAAGATGAGCAAAGCAGATGCAAAAATTCAAATAGGAATGAATTTAACGAAAGGTCTGGGCGCAGGAGCAAAACATGATATAGGACAAGCAGCTGCAGACGAGTCTATTAATGAAATTATCAATTATATTCAAGGTAGCAATATGGTTTTTATTGCTTCAGGAATGGGTGGAGGAACTGGAACAGGGGCTTCTCATGTAATTGCAAAGGCCGCAAGAGAAATGAATATTTTAACAGTGGGCGTAACAACTTTACCTTTCTCTTATGAGGGACCAAAAAGAATGAGAAGAGCCATAGCTGGCTTGGACGAGCTAAAAAGGCATCTAGATACAACAATAGTCGTGCCAAATCAAAATCTTTTTAAAATTGCTAATGAGTCAACAGGTTTCGAAGAGTCTTTTAGCTTATCTAATGATGTTTTAAAACATGGTGTTCAAAGTATTACTGATCTTATGGTTAGGCCAGGCATGATTAATTTAGATTTTGCTGATGTCGAAACTGTAATGAGCTCAAGTGGTAAAGCAATGATGGGAACAGGAGAAGCCGAGGGAGAAAACAGATCTATCGCAGCGACCGAACTAGCTTTGAACAATCCTTTGATTGATGAATATACTTTACAGGGAGCCAAAGGTTTGCTTGTTAATATAACTGGAGGAAGCGATATTAAATTATTTGAAGTTGATGCTGCAGTGAACAAAATAAGAGCCGAAGTTGACCCAGAGGCAGAATTAATTTTTGGTGCGATTAAAGATAACAACATGAATGGAAAAATGAGAGTTTCAATAGTAGCAACATCTTTGAAAGGCTCTACAATTTCCCCAGAGCAAAGACCAATTCTTAACGTAGTTAATGGAACTGACGGAAGAAATAATTTTTCTGATGATCTTTTCTCTAAATCAAGTATAGAGTCGAATGTTTTAAATTCCATCGATGGAGCAAACGCTTTAAAACTTGATGAAAGTTATGAAATCAAAAATGATCATGAGCAAAATGCTCTTATTGACAGTTTTGAAATTAATGAAGAAAAAAAAATATCAGAAAAAGCTGAAGTAAATTTAAGTAATTCTGAAGAAATACCTGCTGGGGTGTCGATTGAGAGCGCATCGTATATGGAAAATAATCCTGATACAAATACTGAAGTTAATCATTCTGATAATAATGGAAATATAAATGAACAAACTGATGTAGAATATAATCCAAAACTTTTTTCTGAAGAAAATTATAAAGAAGAACTTTCATCCTATGATGAAGAAAAAAATATAAGCTCACAAAAACTTTTTGATCAAGACTCTAAAGAAGACGAGGATTTTGAAATTCCTGCGTTTTTGAGAAGACAAAAATTTTAATGATTTTATTTAAGATTAATGAATACTCAAAAATCATTTCTGGGGTTTTCACATTTCCCAGTAATGCTAAGAGAAATTATTCAGATCTCAAATCCTAGTGAAGGTGGTCTATTTGTTGACTGCACTTTTGGTGGGGGTGGATATTCCAAAGCATTGCTAGAGTTTCCAAATACCAAAGTTATAGGAGTTGATAGAGACTCGTCTGTCCTATCTATTGCTAAAAAGTTAGAACAAAAATATAAAAATAGATTCCAATTTCATCAAATAAAATTTAGTCAAATAGATAAGATTTTAAAAGGTAATGTAGATACTATAATTCTAGATCTAGGCCTATCTTCAATTCAACTCAATAACTTAAAAAGAGGATTTTCATTTAAATCGAAAGAAAAATTAGATATGAACATGGGTCTTTCAGATACTTCTGCTTATGACGTAATTAATAATCTACCTGAAAAGCAATTAATATCAGTCATTAGAGTTTTAGGTGAAGAAAAAGATGCAAAAAATATTGTCAAAAACATTGTAATAGCTAGAAATAAAAAAAAAATTACTAGAGTAAATGAACTTGTAGATATTATTGAAAAAAGTAAAAAAAAAAATTTTTTATCAAAATTAAATCCAAGCACAAAAACCTTTCAAGCTTTAAGAATATTTGTAAATAAAGAGATTACTGAATTAATAAATGGAGTCATTAATGCATCTAAGTTGTTGCGACCAGGCGGCAAAATGCTGATAGTTAGTTTTCACTCTATCGAAGATAGAATTATTAAATATTTTTTTAGTAATTTTTCAAAAAATAAGGCTAAGCCGTCCAGATATTTACCTGAGAGTTATGGTGAAAACCCCTCGTTATTTGAAAGTTATTCAAATAAAATCATTAAGCCTACTAAAAATGAAATACAAAGAAACAATCCATCTCGCTCTGCTAAATTGCGTTACGTTACAAGAAGTAAAAATAAGTTCGATTATCCAAACAACTTAATTCAAAAGTTTTCTAATTACTTAGAAATTGAGGGTATTTATGTATAAATTAAAATTGATTATATCTATTTTAACTTTCTCTTTCTGTTTAATACTAACCTCCTCAATAAAAAACCAAACCAGAGAAATAGAAAAAAAAATTAATGTTCTAAGTAGTAAAAATTTTCAGAAAGAAAAAGATTTAAATGAAATTCAATTAGATTTTCATTATTTAACATCACCTTCAATTATTGAAAAAAAAATTGAGTACATTGGAATTCAAAAATATATATCAATGGAATATTCAAACTTATTCTTTAATATGGAAGATTTCTTTAACCTACATAATAAAATTGCAGCACAAGAGGCTTTAGATGATAAAAAAATCGAGAAAAAATAGAGATCGAAACAAAAAACAAGCAAGCTTTTTTTTTGAAGACTATCTAGAAACAAATAAAAAAAATAAGCACATTCAAAAAAATAAGTCCTTTCAAGACAGAATATATTTAGTATTTTTCTTCTTCTTTTCATTAATTTTAATTTTTAGTATTAGGATTACTCATATTTCTTTAAATAATATTGAAGTATTTAATCAACTCAATCACTCAAAAAATTTTAATTTGTTGAGAAGTGATATTGTTGATAGGAACGGAATTCTAATATCAAGAAATGTCACCTCATATCATGCAGCTATAAATCCTAAACATGTTGTCAATAAAGATAATTTTTTAATTAAATTAAAATTTAATTTACCTGAGCTAGAAATTAAAAAGATTAGACAAAAGTTAAATAATGGAAAATATTTTTATCTTAAGAAGCGAATTACCCAAGATGAAAAAGAGAAGTTATGGAAACTAGGTGAAAAAGGAATAATTTTTGAAAGTTTTCAATCTCGAATTTATACTCATGGTAATTTATTTAGCCATGTAATTGGACAAGTTGATTACGATAATTTCGGCATTTCAGGAGTTGAACATTACTTTGACAAACGCTTAAAAGATAAAAACCTAAGAAATAAGCCTCTAGAATTAACTTTAGATACCAATATTCAGTTTATTATTAACAATGAATTAAATAATGCTTTATCTACGTTTAAGGCAACTGGAGGTGGCTCATTATTAATGGACATTGATAGTGGAGAAATTTTATCTCTAGTTTCACTTCCGAACTATGACATAAATAAAAGGGCTGATGTAAAAGATAAAAAATTTATGAATAAAATTACCAAAGGTGTCTACGAACTTGGATCAATTTTTAAAACATTTACGATCGCATTAGCTCTAGATAATGATTTAGTTGAACCCCAAACAATAATCAAAAATATACCAAAGTCAGTAAAATGCTCTAAACATAGGATATCTGACATTAAAGAATTTCCTAAAGATTTAACCGTTGAACAAATATTAGTAAGATCCTCAAATGTAGGAACATTGTTAATTGCGAGAAAAGTTGGAGAAAAAAAATTTAAAAGATTTATTGAAAAAACCAAATTATTGAATACTGCGGAATTACAATTAGAAGAGGTTGGAGTTCCAATAAATTTTAAATGGAATAAATGTAAATTAGAAACAGTTTCATTTGGGCATGGCATAACAACCACTCCATTACAAGCAACTGCAGTTTATGCTTCCCTAGCAAATGGGGGAAAGATTATTAAACCAAATTTAACAAAAAACGTAAATAAGTTGGACAATCAATATTTAATTTCAAAACAGACAAGTAAAAAAATTATTAATATTTTAAGAAAAGTTGTGACGGACAAGGAAGGAACAGCAAGTCTTGCAGATGTAGATGGATTTTATGTGGGTGGAAAAACTGGCACTTCTCAAAATTACAATAATAAAAATGAAAATTTGAATACATTTATATCTATTTTTCCAACAAACAAACCAAAATACGCTCTTCTTGTTTTGCTTGAGAATCCCCAAATCGCAAAAGATTTAACTTATGAATATCGTGGACTTAAAGTAAAGGGAACAAGAAATGAAGCAGGGTGGAACTCAGTTTATGTGGCTGGCAAAATTATAAAAAAAATTGGACCAATTTTAGCCATAAAATCAAAAGATTTTAATAATTATCATGTTGTTGAAAAAATTAATTAAAGATCCCCCGCAAGAAAAAAAAAAATTATTTATTAAAGGGATTTCCACAAATAGTAAAAATGTAAAAAAAGGCTATATTTTTTTTGCAATTAGAGGCCATAATTTGAATGGTGAAAAATTTATAAATGAAGCAGTAAAAAAAGGGGCTGAGGTAATAATATGTTCAAAAAATTGTAAATACTCAAACAATAAATTGTGTATAATTAAAACTTCAAAAATAAGAACACTCCTAGCTGAAATCTCCTCAAAATTTTTTAAATTAAAACCAAAAAATATAATCGCAGTTACAGGGACCAATGGCAAAACTTCTGTAGCAGATTTATTTTACCAAATTTTAAATTTTAACAAAATTCCTGTTGCTTCGATAGGAACACTTGGAGTCAAATTCAAAGGAAGAATATCTAAAACTGAACTAACGTCACCTGATACAATATTACTACATCAAATACTTCAAAAAATTAAAAAAAATAAAATAGATAATGTTATTATTGAAGCATCTAGCCATGCATTACATCAAAAAAGATTTAATAATTTGAATATTAAATGTGGAATTTTTACAAATTTTAGTCAAGACCATTTAGATTATCACAAAACAATGAAATCTTATCTTAACTCAAAATTACTTTTATTTAAAAAAATTATTTCAAAAGGAAAATCGATTATTTCTGATAAATCTCTAAAAGAATTTCCAATTATTAAAAAAATTTCTAGACAAAGAAAATTGAAAATAGTTGACATACATTCACTTGACATGAATATAAATAAAAGAATTAGTAAAGATAAATTTAACCACTTTCAGAAAAAAAATCTTTTAATGGCGATTGCTGCAGCAAAATTATGTAACTTAAATGAGAATAAAATTTTTAAATCTTTAAAAAAAATCAAAGATATAAATGGTAGATTAGAATTAATAAAAACTTTTCCTAATAACATTAATGTATATGTAGACTATGCGCATACACCAGATGCTCTATTAAAGTCGATTACAGCTCTGAAAAATTCATCAACCCAAGATATTGTTTTAGTTTTTGGCTGTGGTGGAGAAAGAGACATTAAAAAAAGACCCATTATGGCAAGAATAGCGTCCGAAAATTGTAAAAAAATTTATGTTACTGATGATAATCCTAGAAATGAAAAACCTGAAAAAATAAGAAAAGAAATTTTAAAAAATATTAATAATCCTAATTGTTTTAATATTGGAAACAGAAAAAATGCGATCAAAACTGCAATCAAAAATGCAGAACCTAATGAAATAATATTAATTGCTGGTAAAGGTCATGAAGAAAAACAAATTTATAAAGATAAAACTATACTCTTTTCAGATAAAAATATAGTTAAATCTCTTAAATTAAAAATTAAAAAGATTTCAAATCAGAGCCAAAATTTCTATCAAAATAAAAAAATTATGCAAAATTTTAAAAAAAATGTAAAAATTAAAAATTTTCATGGTCTTTCAATAGATTCGAGAACAATAAAAAAAAATAATATTTTTTTAACAATAAAAGGAAATAATCATCATGGAATTGATTTTATAAATCATGCTTTAAAAAAAGGAGCAAGCTATATTATTTCATCAAAAGCTATAAAAAAACATAAAAAAAAAATATTTAAAGTTAATGATGAAATTAAATTTTTGAATCATTTTGCTTCAAAAAAAAGAGATGAGACCAAAGCAAAAGTCATAGCGATTACTGGTAGCGCAGGCAAAACTTCATTAAAAAATTTAATTAAAGGTCTGTTGCAAAATTTTGGAGCAACATTCAGCTCACCAAAATCTTACAATAACCATTTTGGAGTACCTATAAGTTTATCTTTGTTAAGTGTAATTCATAAATATGGCATATTTGAAGTTGGTATGAGTAAAGCAGGAGAGATTAACACTCTCACAAAACTTATCAAACCCCATATAGGAATTATTACAAATATTGGAGAGGCACATATTGAAAACTTTAAAAATTTGAACGGTATAGCAAATGCAAAAAGTGAAATTATTAATAATATTAATAAAAACGGAACACTAATTTTAAATCGAGATGATAAGTATTTTAAATTTTTGAGTAAAAAAGCTAGATTAAAAGATCTAAATGTAGTCTCTTTTGGAAAGACAAGAAAAGCAGATGTTCATCCAATTACACCAATTAAAAACACTCAAAAAAAGGAAATTTTTTTTAGAATTGATGGTCAAGTCATTAAACTACAAATAAAAGATTTAAATATTTATAATGTTCTTGCTTCTTTAGCATTACTGAAAGTGCTAAATTTAAAATTAAATAAAAGTGTAGATTTTTTTAAAAACTCACTGCCATCAGAGGGAAGGGGCAAAATACATAATGTAAAAAGATATAAGAAAAATTTTAAATTAATAGACGAAAGCTATAATGCAAACCCTTTATCTGTAAGAAGTGCTATAAAAAATTTTAATTTAATTAAAAAACGGAATTTTAAAAAATATCTTCTTTTAGGCGATATGCTTGAATTAGGAAAAAAATCTGAAATCCTGCACAAAGATTTATCAAAAGTTATTAACAGATCAGATATTGATAAAGTATTCGTAAAAGGACCAAAATCTCTTATTACTTTCAAGAATCTTAAAAAAGATAAACGTGGAAACATTTTTCAAGAGGAGGAAGATATAGATTTTACTTTAAATAATATTATATCTAACAATGATTACCTAATGATAAAAGGATCAAACGCAACGGGTTTAAATGATTTAAGTAAAAGGATGATAAAAGGTAATTAAATGCTGTTTCACTTTTTTACTTCATTAGTTGATCAATATTCTTTCCTTAATGTTTTTAAATATCTTACTTTCAGAACAGGTTTATCTGTTATGACTTCTTTAATAGTTGTTTTTATTATAGGCGAACCTTTAATTAAAATTTTTTCAGAAAAAATGATAACTGGGCCCATAAGACAAGATGGCCCAATAGATCATATCGTAAAAAAAACTGGAACACCTACTATGGGAGGAGTAATTATAATAATAGGAATTATTTCAAGCACTTTACTTTGGTCTAATTTAACGAATATTTATGTTTGGATCTTAATTTTTGTTTCTGTGAGTCTGGGCGGTTTAGGACTTTTGGATGATATACTCAAAATAAAATATAAAAATTCTAGGGGACTGCAATCTAAATATAAATTTACTGGTCAACTAATAATAAGTTTATTGGCTTTATTAATGTTAATTAAATTTTCAGATCATGATTATCTTTTCAATCTTTATTTTCCATTTTTTAAAAACTTGATTTTCTATATGGGATTATTTTTTATACCTTTCGGCTTATTTGTTATAATCGGTGCTTCAAATGCGGTTAACTTAACAGATGGATTAGATGGATTAGCTACGGTGCCTGTGATGTTGGTTGCGCTTTCTTTTACTCTAATTTCTTATGTTGTTGGAAATACAATTTTTTCTGAGTATCTACAGATACAATATATTCCAGATGTTGGAGAACTCTCAATATTTTGTGGGTCCATTGTAGGAGCTTGTTTAGGATTTCTTTGGTATAACGCTCCTCCTGCAAAAATTTTTATGGGTGATACCGGATCACTCTCTTTAGGTGGATCCTTGGCTGCAATTGCTATTATTGTTAAACATGAGATAGTTTTAGCGATTATTGGGGGATTATTTGTTTTAGAAACTGTTTCTGTAATCATACAAGTGATCTCATTTAAGATGACAGGTAAACGAATTTTTAAGATGGCTCCAATACATCACCATTTTGAAAAAAAGGGTTGGGCTGAACCAACAATTGTTATTAGGTTTTGGATTATTGCAATAATTTTAGCCCTAGTCGGTTTAGCTACATTAAAATTAAGATAGTTAATGGTTGCTAATAAATATTTAAAAAAAAACTCATTTCTTATTTATGGATTAGGTTCTACGGGTAGATCTGTAGTTAATTATTTCAAAAAAAATAATATTAATAATTACAAAGTATGGGACGATTCGAACAAAAAATTATTTAAGAGCAAAAGAACAGTTAATTTAAATAAAACTTTAAAAGATGCAAACTATATTATTTTAAGTCCAGGTGTAAGTTTAAGAAAAACTAAAAACAAAATAAAACTAGTAAAATATAAAGATAAAATTATAACTGATTTAGACCTTTTTTTTTTAATCAAAAAACCCTCTAAGAGCATTGTTGTGACTGGAACAAATGGAAAATCTACTACCTCTAAAATTTTATTTCATCTTTTAAAAAAAAATAATTTAAAACCTATGTTGGGTGGAAATATAGGTGTTCCAATATTAGATCTCAAACTTAAAAAAAGCAATTTTTTAATCATAGAAGCATCATCTTTTCAACTAGCATACTCAAAATTTATTCGCCCTGATTTTGCAATACTGTTAAATATTTCTAACGACCATTTGGATTGGCATGGAAGTATGGCAAATTACGTTAGTGCTAAATTCAAAATTTTTGAGAACCAAAATAAAAATCAATATGCTTTCGTAAATCAAAAATTAGAATTTAATTTTAAAAAAAGAAATCTCTCAGGAAAACTGATTGTCCCTAAAATTAACAAATATTTAAAGATAAAAAGTAAAATTAAAAACTCTTATCTTTCATCAAATATAAATGATGAAAATATGTCTTTTATTTTTGCTATTTCAAAATTGTTGAAAATAAGTGAAAAATCTTTCTTAAGATCTTTAGATAGTTTTGTAGGTTTACCTCATAGATATGAAATATTCCTTAAAAGAAAAAACTGTACCTTTATAAATGACTCTAAGGCAACTTCATTTCAAGCTACTAAAAATGCTTTAAAAAATAGCAAGAATATTTATTGGATCGTAGGTGGATTACCAAAAAAAAATGATAAATTTAATTTTAAAAATTTAAAACCTAATATTGTAAAGTCTTATATAATTGGAAAACATTTGAATTTTTTTAAAAAACAAATACATCAAAAAATAAGTTATAATCTTACAAAAAACCTAAAAAGTTCATTAATAAAAATTTTTAAAGATATAAAATTTTTTAAAAGAAAAAGTAATACAATTTTACTAAGTCCAGCCTCAGCATCTTTTGATCAATTTACTAACTTTGAAAAAAGAGGAGATGAATTTAAAAAATTAAGTAAAATTTATGCAAGAAAATACATTTAAGATTAAATTAATCACATATTGGCGTGGAATTGATAAAAAAATTTTCTTTTCTTTCCTTGTCCTTTTTGGACTTGGTTTATTTTTTTCGTTTTCATCCACTTCAACTTTGGCTGGCGAGCGTTTGGATAAAGATTATTATTATTTCTTTTCTAAGCATCTAATTTTTACTTTAATATCTTTAATTATTATGGTTTTTTTATCTATTATTGAGACGTCACTTCTTAAAAAATTTATAATCCCATTATTCACTATATTTTTTATTTTTTTAGCTTTAGTGCCATTTGTTGGTGTGGAAGTTAAAGGAGCAAAAAGATGGCTAGACTTTTACTTTTTTAGATTACAGCCAATAGAATTACTGAAACCTTTTTTTATTTTAGCTACGGTAAAAATTTTGACAGTAGATAATTTTAGAGACTCTCAGATTAAATACATATTAAGCTTTTTATTATTATCTCCAGTAATTATACTTTTAATTGATCAACCAGATCTGGGACAATTAATTTTGCTAGTTGGTACATGGACAACAATTGTGTTCGTATCTGGTTTGAATTTAATTTATATTATTGGATTGATCTTAGTGTTTTTAATTTTAATATGTTCATTATTAATTTTTATTCCAGAAAAATTTGGCTATATAATTAATCGTTTAATTTCATTTATAGATCCAACTAAAGGTGATAAATTTCAATCTTCTTCTGCATTAGATGCAATAAAACTTGGCGGATTAAAAGGACAAGGTATGGGAGAAGGTATTCTGAAAGATAGAGTTCCTGAAGCTCACACAGATTATATTATTGCTATAATTTCTGAAGAGTATGGTTCTATAATTTCAATAATTATTATTTGTATATTCTTATATATATCTTTTAGGATTATTAAAAACTGTATTAATCAGGAAGATCAATTAATAAAAATTTCTTTATGCGGTTTAGCTTCTTTATTGATATTTCAAACGTTTATTCATATAGGGGTGAATACAGCTCTGATACCAACTACCGGAATGACTTTGCCATTTCTTAGTTATGGAGGTTCATCACTAATTGGAAGTTCAATATTAGCAGGTATTACTTTAAATTATACAAAAAATAAAAATTATCTCTATGAATAAAAAAATTAAAACATTAATTGCAGTTGGAGGAACTGGTGGCCATGTTTTTCCTGGATGTAATTTAGCAAGACATTTAATTGATCGAGGTTATAATGTTAATTTAGTAACAGACAAAAGAGGATTAAAATATTTAAATAAATTTAAAGATATAGATTTTTCAGTTATACCATCATCTCCGATAGTTAAAAAAAATCCCGTCCTATTCTTTATTTCCTTAATGAAAATTTTCTTTTCTATACTTATATCATTCTTATATTTAATATTTAATAGACCATCAATTATTTTTGGAATGGGAGGTTATGCCTCTTTTCCGATTTGTGTTGCTGCTAGTATTTTAAGAATAAGGCTGATTATTTACGAGAACAACTTGGTAATTGGAAAAGCCAATAAATATTTATTACCTTTAGCAGAAAAAATTTTAGTTTCTTGTAAAGACTTGGATGGAGTGCCAATAAAATATTCAAAAAAAACTTATGAGATAGGAAATATAATTAAAAAAGAAATAATCAATTTTTCTCAAATAATTAATGAGAACATAGAAACAAATAAATTAAGTATACTTATTTTAGGAGGTAGCCAAGCTGCAAAAGTATTTGGAGAAAAACTTCCATATATATTTAAAGATTTATCAAACGAAAACATTCCATTAAAAATATATCAACATTGTTTGCCGAGTCAAAATGAAACTCTTAAAGATTTTTACATAAAAAATAATATAGATTTTGAGACATTCAATTTCAGTGATAATATTTTAGATTATTTTGCTAAAGTAAATTTAGCAATAACTAGATCAGGTTCGTCTATGTTGGCAGAACTTACCAATGGAAATATTCCTTTTATTTCTGTTCCCCTTCCTTTTTCGGCAGACAACCATCAATTATTTAACGCTAGATATTATCAAAAAAAAAAGATGGCTTTTACGATACAAGAAAATGATTTACAGAAAAACCTTCAAGGTTTAATTAAAAAAATTTATAGAGATATTAATTTATTAAATGAAATTACAAATAATCAAAGACAACATTCTGACAAAAATGTCTACGACAATATTGATAAAATTTTGAAAGAATCTTTTTATGAAAAAAATTAATTTAGGTCAGAAAGATGTCGTACACTTCGTTGGTATTGGGGGAATTGGCATGAGTGGTTTAGCCCAAATAATGAAAAATATGGGATTTAAAATTCAAGGAAGTGATCAAGGAAAAAATAAAAATACTATTAATTGCTCCAAACAAGGAATAAAGATTTTTATCGGTCACTCTAGCAGAAATATCAAAAATTCCACAATTATAGTCAGATCCTCAGCAATTAAAAATAATAATAATGAAATAAAATATGCCAGAAAAAACAAAATACCAATTTTTTCAAGAGCTGAGATACTAGCTGATGTGGTTTCACTAAAAAAAAATATTATAATAACTGGTTCTCACGGTAAGACTACTACTACCTCTTTAGTTTCAAAAATTTTATCCGACCAAAAACTAGATCCCACTATTGTAAATGGAGGAGTAATTAACTCACTTAATAGCAACGCAAAATTAGGTAAAGGTGAGTGGGCCATACTAGAGGCAGATGAGTCAGACGGAAGCTTTCTTAAATTCCCTGTAAACTATTCTATTGTAACAAATATTGATCATGAACATTTAGATTTTTACAAAAATTTTAAAAATTTAGAAAACTCTTTCAAGAAATTTATTGAAAAAACACCTCCAACAGGAAAATGTATAGTTTGCGTTGATGATCAAAATATTAAAAAATTATTTTCTAAAATTAAAAATAAGAATATTCTTACTTATGGGGAAAATAAAAATGCAAATTATAGAATTTCAAATTTAAGGTACAAAATAGACTATTCTATTTTTGACCTTAATTATAAGGATATTAAGAAAAAAAATAAAAAGATAAAAAATATTAAGCTTAAATTACTTGGTAAACATAATATTCTTAACGCTGCTGCAGCAGTAACTGTTTGTTTAAACTTGGGTGTAAATCAAAGTATAATTAAAAGTTCATTAAAAAAATTTACTGGAGTTCAAAGAAGAATGACAAAAATTTTTTCAAAGAAAAGTAATGATTTTTATGATGATTACGCCCATCATCCAACTGAAATAAGATCGATACTTAATGGTGTCAAAAATGTTTATAAGAATAGAAAAATAATATCAATTTTTGAACCTCATAGATATTCAAGAGTTTTAACATTAAATAAAGAGTTTGCTAAATCATTTAAGGATTCAAATAAAGTTCTTCTTTGTCCTTTATATTCAGCTGGATAGAAAAAAAATTTAAGATTTAAAGCAATTGAATTTGCAAAATTAATTTCTAAATTTTCTAAAACTCAAGTAATAATCATAAGAAATTTTAAAGAGATAGAAAAATTTTTAAAATGCAACTTATTAGGTAACGAAATAGTAATAGGAATGGGAGCAGGTGAAATTTCAAAGCATATGAGAGTATTAAAATCTATATTATGAGCATGAATTCAGAACTAATTAAAAAATTTAATAATATTTCTAGCAAAGCTAGACTGTCTAATTATAGCTGGTTTAATCTAGGTGGACCTGCAGAGTACTTATTTAAACCAGAAAATACAGAGCAACTTTTAAAGTTTTTAGAGGAAAATAAAAAAAATAAATATAAAATTACAATACTTGGAGCAGGTTCAAACACTTTAATACGTGATAAAGGTGTAAAGGGTGTCGTTATAAAACTAGGATCAAATTTTTCAAATATTAATCTAGTTGAAGAAAATGTTATTGAAGCTGGAGCTGCTACATTTGATCGTAAAGTTTCAAATTTTGCAAAAGATCACTCTATTGGTGGTTTGGAATTTCTGTCATGCATTCCTGGCTCTATTGGTGGATCTGTTATAATGAATAGCGGTTGTTATGGAAGTGATATTTCAAATATTCTAGTTTCAATAAATGTAATCGATACTCTGGATTGTAAAAAAAAAGAAATAAGCCGAAAAGATATCGATTTTTTTTACCGAGGTAACAATTTGCCGAGTAATCTCATTATTACATCTGTGAAACTA
>MDTA01174512.1_pt1 | contig 14276 bp, 10 predicted proteins | sample 811151 | NCBI WGS metagenome assembly MDTA01 (sample SAMN05326648, study PRJNA326480) | marine metagenome | isolation source: seawater | place: Indian Ocean: South | collected 2010 | reverse complement strand
TGCCGTTCGACGCGGGTTTCGGCTCGCGTTTTGTGTGGCTAAGTTTCCCGACGCACGAGCGAAGCGGGTCACAGGCCAACCCAACACCTTTGCCGCCGGCCTAGCAACCAGAGTGCTGAGTAGAGAAATAGATACGAATAGCAGTAACGCTCCTGCCGCTAAGAGCGTTAATTGACGGCCAGCTCCACTGTCGGTCGTGGTTCCCAAGATCGTTGCGACGACGCCACCTGCTCCCAATAGCAATCCGATTACCGTCCGCCGCCGACCCCCACCAGACCACAGAGCTACACCGTCGCGTAACGCGGCGATAGGCGGGATACTCGACGCCTTCCGTGCAGGCGAGATGGCTGCTATCAGGGTGATGCCGATGCCTACCACTGAGGCAGCAATCCACGTTCGCGCAGCGATGACCAACGGCCCATCAGGCAGACCGGATCCATCGCCGGCTTGCTCGATGATTGCTTTGATAACCCAGGTGATTCCCAACCCAGCGAACACACCGACAACCGAGGCAATTACCCCGATTAGCAAAGCTTCGATTAATACCGATGAGCGAATCTGACGGCCAGTAGCGCCCACTGCGCGAAGCAGGCCCAGTTCCCGAACGCGTTGCCCTAGAACTATCGCGAAGGTGTTGTTAATTATGAATGCACTAACGACTAGCGCAACGGCCGCGAAGACTAAGAGCGCGGTCTGAAAGATAGTTATGAAAGTGTCGAATTCATCGCTGAATTCTCCCGCGACAACATCACTTGTGACAGCCTCAAAGCCATCTGGCAACTCTCGAGTCAACTTATCTGCCAGCTCGCTTTCGTCTACCCCGGGCATAGCGGCGACCGTTACAGCCAGATACGAGTCGGGATAATCGAATAGCCGTTGAGCAGTCGCCGTATTAACCAATACGAAAACCGCACCACCCCCGTTGTCTTCGCCCCATCTTGTGATGCCACTGACCTGAAAATCTTCTGCTGGTTGCAGCGATCGGATAGTGATGGTGTCACCGACAGAGATGTCGTACTTGTTCGCTGTGTCGATATCAACCATGGCTTCGCTATCGCCAGGCGCTGAACCCTCGAGAGTTTCGAATCCGCTTAACTCAGCTCTTTGTTGATCGAAATTGAACGCGAGCGTGGGTGCTCCACCTAGAGGCTTTACCAATTCGTCACCCACCGAAATCCTAGGAAATCCCTGGATTACCCCTTCGGCGTCGTATACCCCTTCAGTAGATCTAATTTGATCGACCACAGATTGTGTAACGGGTGGTCGGCTAAATGAATCATCTTCGATTGTTTCGACGCCTCGCACTTGAAGCCAGTTAGGTCCCGCAATCTCAATAGCAATCTTGTCGAAAACAGAGCGGAGACTGTCGGCAAGAATGAACGAGCCCGATACAAACGAAACCCCCAGTACCACGGCGAACGTAGTTAGGGCGAGACGTATCTTTCTCGCCAGTAACGATTTGAGAGTTAGTTTGAACACTTCAGTCGCCTAGTCGCTTCATCGTGTCGAGGATCAGATCAGCCGAGGGCGTTATGAGTTCTTGCACAATTCTGCCATCAGCTAAGAACACGACACGATCAGCATGAGCAGCGGCTGAAGGGTCGTGTGTAACCATGACAATGGTTTGATCCAGATCACGCACAGCTTCTTGCATGAACTGAAGGATTTCGCCGCCCGTTTTGCTGTCGAGATTGCCCGTGGGTTCATCAGCAAAAATGATTTCTGGCTGCCCAGCCAGCGCTCGCGCTACTGCGACTCGTTGTTGTTGACCGCCCGACAATTCGCTCGGCCGATGCTGCAGGCGATCACTGAGCCCCACCGCCTGAACCACTTTTTTAACCCACGACTCAGGTGGTGTTGACGCCCCGAGTTGTCGAGGAAGATTGATGTTTTCCTCGGCAGACAGCGTTGGAACCAGATTAAAGGCTTGGAAAACAAATCCAATCCGATCACGACGGAGCAGAGTAAGCGCGCGCTCAGAAAGCTCGCTGATATCAGTATCTCCGATATAGACCTTTCCGGAGCTCAAATTGTCGAGACCCGCCAAGCAGTGCATCAGAGTCGATTTGCCAGAACCAGAAGGACCCATGATCGCCGTCAACTCGCCAGAGGCAAGGTCGACGGACAACTCGTCAAGGGCACGAACGGTGGTATCGCCAGAACCGTAAACTTTTGACGCCTTAACAGCTCGCGCTGCGATGGATGTACTAGTGGCTGTGGTCATGACAGCACCCTACGAGCCAATCGTAAAACCTAACTAGCTTTAAGAAAGTTTCTTAATAAATTCCCACGGTGTCGATGATGGGCAAATCGAAGACCCGGCTTATGGGCGTTGTATCTGCTGAACTCGCCCCCAGAACTCCTGGCAGCTAGGGTCAGCACCTATGGCGGAACGTGTACTTGTCACCAAATTGGGACTTGATGGTCATGACAGGGGAGTGAAAATAGTCGCGCGAATCCTTCGCGACGCCGGCTATGAAGTCATCTATACCGGATTATTCCAAACTCCCGAAACAGTCGTCGCCGCAGCGATTGACGAAGATGTATCGGCAATAGGGGTTTCAATGTTGTCAGGAGCCCACGAAGCGCTTCTCCCGATGGTTACCCAAGCTCTCGCTGAAGCGGGAGCTCAAATCCCAGTGATACTTGGTGGAATAGTTCCAGAAACAGACTTCCAATCAATGTATGACGTCGGCGTCGCACGCGTCCTCACTCCCGGAGCTACTGCCGAAGAAGTAGTAGAAGCGGTCCGCGGCGCCATAGAAGAAGTCCGGGCTAACTGACCTCCGAACATAACCCCATGGGCCTCTTGTAACCTCGTAGGCGTGACTATTGAACGATTTGGAGTTGTTGGGTGTGGCCTGATGGGATCAGGTATCGCCGAAGTAGCGGCCCGCAGCGGCTGTGATGTAAAGATCGTCGAATCGAGTGATGGTGCTTTGCAAGCAGGGATGCAACGGATAGAGAAAAGTCTTGATCGTGCGGTCCGGGCCGAGAAAATGACTGAAGACGAACGAGCGCGAGTTATGGGCAATATCTCGTTCTCTACAAAGCTCCCCAGCCTCGCAGACCGCGAATTCGTAGTCGAAGCCGTCATTGAACAAGAAGAAGCAAAGCTCGAAGTCTTCAGGCGCTTGAACGATGTTGTCGACGACCCTGAAGCGATCCTAGCTAGCAACACATCCTCGATTCCCATCATGAAACTTGCAATGGCTACTAACCGCCCGCAACAAGTGATTGGGGTTCATTTTTTCAACCCAGTACCCGTGATGGGACTTGTTGAAGTTATTTCATCTCTATTAACGGCGGATAAGACAGCGGCCGTTTGTCAAGAGTTCGCCTCCGATCAACTCGGTAAGCGAGTGGTAAGTAGTCAGGACCGTGCAGGCTTTGTGGTAAACGCACTTCTCGTTCCCTATATCCTTTCGGCGATCCGGATGATGGAATCAGGTTTTGCCAGCGCTGAAGACATTGACGCGGGCATGGTTCTTGGCTGTAACCATCCGATGGGACCATTAGCGTTATGTGACCTTATTGGGTTAGATACGACCATGGCCGTCGCAGAGTCACTGTACGAAGAGTTCAAAGAACAGCTGTATGCCCCCCCACCGCTGCTCAGTCGGATGTGCGATGCCGGACTACTTGGCCGAAAGAACGGTCGAGGCTTCTATCGGTATAACTAACGCACCACGGTTGCGGAGTGTGAATTGTTGGGACCAAAAGAAATGAGTGACTCATCCATAGAAGGAATTGACGAAGTTGGTGTCGCATCGTGGTTTGCTGCACAAATAGCCGGCGCGGTTCCCCCGTTTCGATACGAGTTGATCGCCGGCGGTCATTCGAACCTGACATTCAGGGTTCAAGACGACAACGGCAACGTTTATGTACTGCGACGCCCACCACTCGGGCAAGTCTTAGCAACGGCCCATGACATGGAACGCGAACATCGGGTAGTTAGTGCCGTAGGTCAAACCGCGGTTCCAGTGCCAGCAACTCTTGGTGTTTGCGAAGATGTTGAGGTCAACGGCGCCCCGTTTTATGTGATGGCCTACGTTGAAGGAGCGGTTCTCCACAGCGACATCGAAGCAGCCCTAATTACGCCAAAAGACCGCATGAATCTGAGTCGGGAGGTCGTTGAGGTGCTAGCCGAACTCCACTCGGTGGAACCAGACGAAATTGGTCTAGGTGACCTGGCGAAACGCGAGGAATATTTGAGTCGACAACTGAGGCGGTGGAGTCGGCAGTGGGAACAGTCCAAGACACGAGAACTAGACACAATGGAAGAAGTTCAACGTTTACTTGAACAACACATGCCTACTCAGATTGGATCCACAATCGTCCACGGTGACTACCGACTCGGCAACATGCTGGTTGACTCAGGAAGTATCCGCGCTGTGCTTGATTGGGAATTATGCACTCTTGGGGACCCTTTAGCTGACGTTGGGTACTTGCTAAATAATTGGGTCGACCCGGATGAAACTCCAGCCGGTTCAAGTGCACCAACCCTCGCTGGTGGCTTCGCTACTCGAGACCAGTTGTTGGAATGGTATGAACGCGCGTCCGGTCGAGATGTATCGCAAGTGGGTTATTACCGGGCTTTCTCCTATTGGCGACTCGCTGCAATTGTCGAAGGCGTGCTGAATCGCTATTTGCAAGGAGCGATGGGAAATCAAGAGGACGTCGACGTCATGACATTCAAAGACCAAGTTGAAACTTTGTCGGCCTCGGCGTTAGAAGCTCTGAGCCACTAACAACTAATTGTGTCTTTGCGTCTTATCTGCCGACGGCCACGTTTCGCGACCTAAATGATGTCCACAGCACAGATAGCCTCATCATTGTGAACGACGACTCTGGATCAAAAAGCGGTCGATTTCTAGCTGGAACGGTGCTCGGCGCAGTGGTCGGAGCGTTGGTGGCGGGACTGATTGTCGTCGGTCTCGGAGATCCGCAGCGCATATACGTCACTGAAACCGACAGCGCGAGCGGCCAACACGACGAAAGTGTGACAGGAACTGCAGACTCACAGATTCCACCCACCACGGTGGCGTTGGATGCTGCAACTACCTCTGATGAAGCCACTACACCTCGTGTTGAAATGACCGATGCGGGTCGCCTAGATGTCAAAGCGGTGTTGGCTGCGGTAGCCCCGACAGTAGTCCAGATAGAAATTCAAGCAGGTGATGGCGTCTTCGGAGGCGGTCAAGGCACCGGATTCATAATCAGTGCGGATGGACAAGTGGTAACTAATGCGCACGTAGTTGAGGCCGCCACCGATATCAAAGTCATGCTTTACGACGGAAGTATCAAAGCCGCTGAGCTAGTGCAACAAGACCCGACCCGCGACCTAGCAGTTCTAAAGATTGACGGCGAAAACCTTCCAGCAGCGCGACTCGGAATTTCCGCTGAGGTCGAAGTCGGCGACGAAGTGCTTGCCATAGGTAATGCGTTAGGGCTAGGTGATACGCCAACTGTCACTACCGGCATAGTTTCGGCCTTAGAACGAGAACTACAGCTATCAGGAAGTCGGCTTACCCGTCTCATCCAGACCGACGCCGCTATCAACCCTGGCAACTCCGGCGGGCCACTCGTTAACGCCAACGGCGAAGTTATAGGAGTGAACACCGCCATTGCTGGTAACGCCGAAGGCATCGGATTTGCAATTTCGATCGATCACGCTCGGCCGGTCATTGAAACACTTCAAACAGGCGAAGTGCCGAAACGACCGCTGCTAGGAGTAAACATCATTGATGTGGAGATGCTGGATGAAACATCCCGACGCCAGTACGACATATTCGAAGGTGTTGAAACCGGAGTGGTCATTGTCGCACTAGTCGAAGATGGTGCCGCTAATGCCGCCGGTCTCAAGGTTGGCGAGGTCGTACTGGAATTTGATGGGCAGGAAATCAATTCAGTCCAAGATCTCGTATCCGCTGTACGCGACAGCGAGATCGGGCGAGTGGTGCGAATGTTGATATTGGCTAACGATGGCTCAACCAGAAACGTGAACGTCGAACTAGGTTTCACCGAAGGGGCAGGCGGATAGTCATTTCCCCTCGTAACGTGTTCGTCCGACGTGGGATCCAAAATTTCGCGATACTTCGGTATCGGAAGAACACACGAATAAACAGACAGATGGAGAAATCATGTCCGACCGCATCTTCGACACCGGAACTGACGATATTCGATCCGAGGTTGACGAGGGAGTAATGACAATTACGCTCAACCGTCCGGAAAGAAGAAATGCAATGTCCGCCGCGATGCTCAAGGGATTAGTTGCTTCACTATCCGATGCAGAGACAGCAAGCGACGTAGGCGCTGTCCTGCTTACCGGGGCTGGTGGCGCATTTTGTGCTGGCGGCGACGTGAAAGGAATGGCAGAAGCTGGGGGTGAAGGAGGCGATAGCGCGCTCCAATACGACGCTCGAGTCCACTTGCAACGACGAGATCAACGAGACACAGCCGGCAAGCTATACGAATTGCCTAAACCAACTATTGCGGTGCTCCCAGGTCCGGCTGCGGGTGCCGGTTTGTCGATAGCCCTGTCGTGCGATCTGAGATACGCGTCACCTAATGCAATTATGACCACGGCGTTTGCTCGAGTTGGATTCAGTGGTGACTACGGTGGAACCTACTTTATGAGCCGTCTCATCGGCTCTGCGAAAGCTCGCGAGTTGTATTTCCTGTCAGAGAAAGTTGATATGCAAGAAGCCGAAAAGTTGGGGCTAGTCAATGGAATCTTCGCTGAAGAATCTCTACAGGATGAAGCGACCTCAATTGCCCGGAGATTGGCCCAAGGACCAACGGTTGCCTACAGATACATGAAAGAAAACCTGAACAGGGCCGTCAACGGTGAAATGGGAGAGTGTCTCGATATGGAAGCAGCTCACCATATTCACTGTGGACAAACACAAGACCACAAAGAAGCGGTTAAAGCGTTCGTTGACAAGCGAGAACCAAAATTTTCGGGTCGATAGACCTAAGTTAAGACCAGTCTCTACGGCTCGTATTGACCTTCTGAAGTAGCTAGAACAACCCTGGGGTAGCGCGCGTCCACTCTGAAATACGGATACCTTCAAAACAGTGAGCGGCCGCACCTTCATACAAAATCCCGGACCAACCAATATTCCTGAACGCATTCTTCGCGCTATGGCGCGACCGGCGATTGATTTTGGCACTGAACAATTTTCGCAGTTGCTTGATACCTCGTTAGAGGACTTGAGTCGGCACATGGCAAGCTCCGGACCGCTGATCGGATACACCAGCACAGGTCACGGCGCTTGGGAGGCAACTGTTACCAACCTCTTCGATATTGGCGCCTCAGTACTTCTATGCGATAGCGGTCATTTCAGCCACAGGTGGGTAGAGATGTGTGAAGCCCACGGCTTAAACGTGCAATGGTTTGAGACTGGATGGCAGCAGGGTGTGAATCCCGACGCCCTTCACGAAGCATTGTCCAGCGAAGACGGCAAACGAATCGAGGGCGTTTTATTAGCTCATACAGAAACCTCAACCGGCGTGACTACAGACCTGAAGGCGGTCAGGGCGGTGCTAGATGACTTAGACCATGAAGCTCTATTAGTTGTCGACTCAATAGCGTCGTTTGGGTGCACTCCGCTTTATGTAGACGAAATGAAGCTGGACGCCTGCCTAGCGGTGAGTCAAAAGGGACTAATGATGCCGGTTGGTCTCGCTTTCACTGGCATTAGCGAGCGGGCGGTAGCAGCTGCCTACCGGAATTCCCGACAACGCTTTTACTGGGATTGGAGACGCCGGCTCGAGGCTGAGGGATATCGAATGTTTTGTGGCCCCCCGCCAATACATCACATCTTTGGCTTGCGAGAAGCTTTGAGCATGATTGACGAGGAGGGCGGCATCGACGCCGTAACGACTCGTCATCAACTCATAGCTGATGCCGTTCGAGCGGCGGTCCAAGCTTGGAGTTGTGCTGGAGCACTCGATTTCAACGCTGTGAACGAACATGAACGCTCCAACAGTGTTACCTGTGTCCGACTAATCGGTGAGCATGATGCGAACCAAGTGTTGCAGGTTGCTCGTGAGCGCTTCGATGTCACGATGGGCTCGGGAATTGGACCCCTCGCCGGTACTGCTTTTCGCATAGGACACCTTGGCGATTTGAATGCGCCGATGATCATGGGGGCTCTTGGGGCAATAGAAGCCGCCTTAAGATCTTGCGGTATTCCAATTGGTAGTGGTGGCCTGGAAGCCGCCGCAAATATCCTGAGCGAATCGAGGAGTTAGATGCCTTCACCAGCTCCGATGACCACCACCGAGCGGTTGCAGTTAATTGACCAAATTCACGACTCGCCTCTAATGGTGGTGATAGCTGTCTCGGGGGGTGGTGTAGCGTCCATTTCAGATTTGCTGTTGGTACCAGGGGCATCGAGAACGGTCCTTGAAGCCCAGGTCCCATATTCGTTTTCGGCGTTGTCGGACTTACTCGGATATGCGCCTGGGCAAGCCGTGTCGCTTGAAGTAGCCGAGAGAATGGCGCTCGCCTGTCAACGTCGCGCTGAGCAGCTAACAGAAGGAAGTCTGCCGACGGCTGGAGTTGCCTGTACTGCCGCCCTTGTGACCGATCGACAACGCCGCGGAGACAATCGAGCCCATATTGCGCTAGCAACCTCGCAGATCGTGACTTCGTCACATGTCGCCTTAGAAAAGGGTCTCCATGATCGAGTAACTGAGGATCGGATAGTTTCGGACGAAGTACTTCGAATGGTCGGCAATAGCGCAGAGGTCGCTAGTTAGTTTGGACTGAGTAAGAATCTCCACATGGCGCGACGAGATAAACATCACATTCCTCAAATAGCAGACGAGTTTGATGCTCAGTGGTTCAGCACCACTATCGGTCCCCGATACGGCGGGATGGTGACCGAAGTCAAACGTGAGGTCATTGGAGAAGGTATCGGTTTCTTAGGAGAGCTATATCGCTGCTCGCTTACTTGGCGAGACGCAACAGATGCCCCGGACTCTGTCATAGTTAAAATTCCATCGAAAGTGGTGAAGAACCGTTCCCTCGGTGAAGCGTTAGCAGTCTACGAGAGGGAGATTAGGGTCTACCGCGAAATGACCCACGAGCTGGGTATGCCGACACCTCAGTTCATTTACGCAGATTATGATGCCAACCCTGCGCCTTGGCTTGAGACCCTTTTTGTTTATCTTTTTGGAAAACTGCCGGTTTTTGCCGTCAGCAAGTTACTCAATCTTCTTCTTCTAATTGGGGGAAAGTCTCCGCGTAGATACCTACTGGTTATGGAAGATATTCATGATGCAAGGCCGCCTAGCCAGGTAGAAGGCGGTTCCATTGATGACGCTCTCAATGGACTTGACCTGTTAGCGCGCTTCCATGCGCATAATTGGTGCAACTCCGAGCGGCGCGACTCTCACCCCATCATCTGGAGCATTGGGCACCTTCCCAAAGTTGTGCAGGCCAGTTACCGGCGTAACAGGAGTGACTTTGTTGACCGGTTTGGTGCTCTGATCGGAGAAGAAGTAGTCCAAAAGATGGACGAGGTTCAGGAACAATTGCCTGAGCTATGTTCCCAGATGGAACGCGACCCCTGGACTCTGTGCCATGGGGACTACCGCCTCGACAACCTGATGTTCCGTTCTAATGGTGAAACGGTTGTGCTTGATTGGCAGGGGTTAGCTTGGGGGCGGCCCGGTTGGGAAGTCGCTTATTTCATCACTACCGCCCTAGAGCCACATCACCGTGTGGAGGAAGAGATGATGCTTCAGCGTTATCATCAAGGCCTTGTCGATGCGGGTGTCAACGGTTATTCATATGAAGAACTGATCGAAGATGTCTCTACCTCTAAAGCCATCTTGGCTCACCGCATGGTTGCTGGAGATGACCTACTAGACACTGAAGTGGAAAGCAGAGATGGCGATTTTATTGAAGTTCTAGTGAAGAGGGTCGTTGGCTGGGTAGATGTCAAATGACGACATGAGAAGCTGTTAGCTGAATAAACCTTTCCCGATTCCATCTGCTACCGCTTCGATTCCTAGGCCTGCGAGCTCACCCCAGACCTCAAAATTGTGTTCGCCTAAATAAGCGGGAGATAACAGATTGGTGGGTGGTCGAATCCCGTCAAGCAACGCAGGAAACGTGTCAACGTTTCGTTGCCCGAAGATTGGATGTTCAATTTCTCGCCAAAACTCTCGGTCAGCTAGTTGAGGATCTTCTGTAAATAGGCGCCTTGCGTCTTGTACTTGCCCTACGGGAACTTTTACCGATTGCAAAAGCTGTTCAACGTCTGAGCCCCTCATGGGTGCTACCCAGTCTGCTAGTACCCGATTGATTTCGTCGCGCCCAGATCTACGCTGCTCTTCGGTTTTGTAAACTTTTAGCTCGTCGTTGCTAACCAAATCGCATAGCTGGATCCATTCCGCATCACTAGTCGCAGTTATTGCAACGAAACCGTCGACGCACTCGTACACCTCATTCGGAACATGGTCCTGCAGACCGTCGCAGTTTCCATTTGGTTGAGCAACCACTACATTGGAAAGCCAGTCAAGGGCAGCGGGACCGATGCTGTAAGTCCCGACCTCTAGCTGTGCCATGTCAATGTGTTGCCCTACTCCGGACTGATCGCGGGCAAGCAAAGCGGCCATTATCGAGCTCGCCGCTGCAAACCCTGCAAGATGATCGTTAAGAGAGAAACCCGGACCGATGTCTCCACAATCAGCGAAATTGGTGAGATGAGTAATGCCGCAAATGGCGTGTACGGTCGGAGCATAAGAAATGACATGACTCCAAGGTCCATCGTGCCCACAACCAGACATAGAGATGTAGACCAAACGCGGGTTCCACTTTTTGACGGTGTCCCAGTCCAACCCCCAACTATCTAGGACTCCTGCGCTGTAGTTCTCAATCAAGACGTCGCAGTTCTCGATCAGTTTTCTGATTGCGTTTAGGGCCTCAGGATGTTTCATGTCCAGGCTGACACTTCGCTTACTGCGACCCCACACAAAGTAATAGGGATAGTCAGGACGATTTACCAGGGTGCTGTGTTCTTCATTCTGCACCCGAATTATGTCGGCGCCCAGATCACCAAGCATTCGCGTCGCGAACGGGCCCGCTAGCACCCAAGTCAAATCCAAAACACGGAGACCTTCGAGAGGAAGCCCGCCACCACTTTGGCCTGAGAGATCATCAACCTTCATTGGTTTCTGTTCGGACCAACGTTTTACGATTACATCAATCGGTGTTTCAGTCGTCTTGGGTGGCTGAGGCGGAAGAGACGGTGTCTCGGAAAACCTGACCAAGCGCCCAGGCTGTCGAACTGAAGAGGACCCAATCTTCGAAAAGAACTCTCGATGTTCGAACTGAGGGCTGGCACACGCTTGTTCAATGTCATGCACGGCTCCTATGGCGACATGCCGTTTCTGTGCCTTTTCCCATAAATCCATTGCGTCGTAGTTACGCACCCATGCCCTCATCGAATCCATAGCGTCATCGATTTGTTCCAACACCTCCTCGACGTTGTAACCCAACCAGTTGCGGCCCTCCTCGAAGTCGTCATCCACCATCATTTGAAACGCGTTGTCTGGAGTAGGTGTAAGCGTGATCATCATGTGTCCGTCGCGACATTCAGCAAGGTCATAAGCGCGCAGCCAATGAAGCGCGCCCTGGCGAGGAGCGATTTTTGGAAGAGGTAAGACATCGTCGAAGAACCACTGCATCAAGAGATTCTCAACGGAACCACTCAACGTCTCATGAATCGATATGTCGAAATGTTGGCCCGCGTCATCTCTCAGAGCTTTGAACACCCCAGCGAGCGCACACAGCGAACCCATGAATCCGGCGTAATTGTAGGCTTGTCGGCCCCAGACGTTCAGAGGCTTGTCAGGCAACCCTCCTACGGACAGAAACCCTCCCAACGCCGCCGCAGTTAGATCTGAGCCGACCCAGTTCGACCTCTCACCGGTTCTGCCAAAAGGAGTGATCGATACTTGAACGAGTCGCGAGTTAAGAGCAACGAGATCGCCATGATCTAAACCTAATTTTGATAACTCGCCGGGTGCTCGAGTCTCGATTATCAGATCAGCAGAGATCGCCAGGTCACGGTACTTTCGTTGTCCAGCGTCAGTGGCTAGGTCAATAAAATGTTTATCTTTGCCCCCGTCGTACCACCAATCGAGTACGCCTCCATCCGCATCCCTCATAGGCCGCCCAGCGGACCCTTCGTTAGTGATGCGAACAACGTCTGCCCCAAACTCGGTCAGCAATTTGGTCGCGAACCTGCCGGAGTCATCGGTTAAGTCAATTACCCGCAAACCAGAGAGGGGCCTCATGGTTGAATAAAGTCTTTGGCAAACGAATCGAGTGTCTTGGAAATCTCCGTTACCTCTCCGGTGTTACATGAAAGCACCAGATCTGTAACACCGACCTCGCCGTAAGCTTCTATTAGATCGCTATCGACGCCTTGAAAGTCGCGGCGAACCTGAATAGGGAAATTCTTAAGATTTCGTCCGATGGACGCAGCTTCTTGCTGTATCTGGGCTAGTCGTTTGCTCAGGCTCTCCGGGGAAAGGCCGAGGGGATGCCACCCATCTCCAAGATGCGCAACTCGCTTTAACGCAGCGGCTCGATTGCCCCCAATAACTATAGGAGGATGAGGCTTTTGTAGTGGTTTGGGTGAAGTAACGACAGCTTCAAAGTTCCAGTATTTGCCGCTGAAGGTTGCCTCGTCTTGGGTCCATAGCTGACGAAGAACCTCAATAAATTCATTACTGTATTGCCCGCGGTTGTCGTATTCAGCGCCCAAGATCTCGTTTTCCTCGGGCAAGCTTCCGACGCCAAGCCCGAGAGTGATGCGCCCATCGCAAAGATGATACAAAGTGGCTATTTCCTTGGCTAAGACCATTGGGTGGAGATACGGCATCACCAAGACACTCGTGCCTAACGTCGCGGTTTTGGTGTGAGCAGCTAGCCAGGTCAAAGTTATGAGAGCGTCGTGATACGGAGCTTGACCTAAACGGTCCTGGACATAGCCCACATTGATGACGTGATGGTTTACCCACAGCGAGTCGAATCCCAGTTCCTCGGCTTGAACCCCCAGTTCCACTACGTCTTTAGGGTTGGTCACCCCGAAATTATTAGGAAGGGTAAACCCGAACTTCATTGCTCAACCTTTCTAAGAAACACAATTGGCAGCCAGGCTAGCTATAGACGTGCCTCGCCTGGGTTGTCGAATTTGATGACGGTCGAGTCCGTTGGTTGTGTAAGCGAAAGACAAGCCACTTTCTGGGTCACAGAAGGCAATTTGTCCCCCAACTCCGTTGTGGCCGAAAGCCATTGGCGACACTGTTCGACCGAGACCCCTCCTGTTACTCATGCCGTCATCTCCGGCGAGAACCACGCCCAAACCCCGATTGGCTGGAACACCCATCGGATCAGGCAAGTCATTATGAACCTGTCCGGTTGCATTAGCGAGAGTTGACGGATGCCAGAGGTTGTCCGGGTTGTGAAGTAGCGCTTGGTAGAAGCGAGCTAAGTCTGCGGCACGGCCGTAGCCCCCGCCGCCCGGAACTCCGATTTCGCGAGTAAGGGGGTCATTGAAGCGAATAATCGTTTCATCCGTTACCTCGCTGGGAGGCATTTCTCTTACGCCGAATACCGATTCAAGTTCATCTGGGCTCGCCTCACCCTCACACAGCGTGAGCTCTGCCATTGACTCCTGGTTATCTGAACTAAGTCCGAGGATCCGAGGTATTCCCAACGGGTCCGTTACTCGCCTGTGAATCTCATCTGTATATGGTTCCCCAGTTACCTCACTGATTAGTTCGGCTAGCACCCAATGAGCGCTCGTGGGGTGGTATTCGTAGCGGGTTCCCGGCTCCCAATTCAGTTGCCATTCCGACATTCTGCTACGACGACTTTCGGATGATGACCAGACCTTGGGTCCCATCGGAGCGTGGGGGAACCCAGAAGTGTGTAACAGCACCTGACGAAGGGTGATTGCCTCTTTTCCGTTGTTTCCGAACTCTGGAATAAGAGCCGCGACCGCAGTGTCTAGGTCGAGTAGTTCTTCGCTGACAAGTTGCCAGATAGTCGCGGCGACGAACGGTTTCGTCGCAGAAAAGAAGCAGTAGCGCGTGTCCTCAGTCGCATCTCCAATTGTGCGGTCAACAACGATTTCGCCGTTAAAACCAATCGCGAGTTGGCAACTCGGTAATAGCCCGTCGTTTACTTCCCTGCTGCAGCGATCGATCAGATCGTTTACTCGATCTGCGTTAATTGTGTGGTTTCC
>MDTA01158327.1_pt1 | contig 14279 bp, 10 predicted proteins | sample 811151 | NCBI WGS metagenome assembly MDTA01 (sample SAMN05326648, study PRJNA326480) | marine metagenome | isolation source: seawater | place: Indian Ocean: South | collected 2010 | reverse complement strand
TTAACGCAATGATAGAAGCTGGGATGCAAGGAGTTGAATTTGTTGCTGTGAATACAGATGCTCAGGATTTAAAAATGAGTAAAGCTGATGCTAAAATTCAAATCGGAATGAATTTGACCAAAGGACTCGGCGCGGGTGCTAAACATGACATCGGTCAAGCTGCGGCAGACGAGTCTATTAACGAAATTATAAATTTTATCCAAGGAAGCAATATGGTTTTTATTGCCTCAGGTATGGGCGGAGGAACAGGAACAGGCGCATCTCATGTAATTGCTAAAGCTGCAAGAGAAATGAATATTTTAACTGTAGGCGTTACCACTCTACCTTTTACTTACGAAGGTCCAAAAAGAATGAGAAGAGCTATGGAAGGATTAGATGAACTTAAAAGACATTTAGATACAACGATTGTAGTTCCAAATCAAAATTTATTCAAAATTGCAAATGAGATGACTGGGTTTGAAGAGTCGTTTAGTTTATCGAACGATGTTTTAAAACACGGAGTACAAAGCATAACTGACTTAATGGTAAGGCCTGGTATGATAAATTTAGATTTTGCAGATGTAGAAACAGTGATGAGCGCTAGTGGAAAAGCAATGATGGGAACTGGAGAGGCTGAAGGCGAGAATAGAGCTATAACTGCTACCGAATTAGCTTTAAATAATCCGTTAATTGACGAGTATACCTTGCAGGGTGCTAAAGGGTTACTTGTAAATATAACTGGTGGAAGTGACATTAAACTTTTTGAAGTTGATGCTGCAGTCAATAAGATAAGAGCAGAGGTAGATCCTGAAGCTGAATTAATTTTTGGTGCCATAAAAGACGAAGCTATGAAAGGCAGAATAAGAGTCTCAATAGTTGCAACTTCATTGAAAGGATCGTCAATTTCAACAGACGCTAGGCCAGTATTGAACGTTGTTAATGGTTATAATAATAGAAAAAGTTTTTTCACTGACAATCTTTTTTCAAAAAACAGTTTAGATAAGAATGTTACTAATTCCATAAATGGAGCTAATGCATTAAAACTTGATGAAAGCTATGAAATAAAAAATCAGGAGCATCAAAGTTCACTTATAGACAATTTTGAGAGTAATGAAGAAAATCAAATAGCCGATGAGGCCAAAGTTCAGAAAAATGAAGCTGAAGAAATAGCTACAGGAGTATCAATCGAGAGCGCATCTTATATGGAAAATAATTCTGATATAAAAGTCGAAGACAAGATATTTTCCGAAAATAATTCAACAATTGATAGCAATATAGAGGAACACACTCCAAAACTCTTTTCAGAAAACAGCAGTGATGATTCAGCCGAAACTGATTATGAACTAAAAGAAAACAATTACAACGAGCAACTATTTGATCAAGATAATAACGAGGAAGAGGATTTTGAGATACCTGCATTTTTAAGAAGACAAAAGTTTTGATGAATAAATTTAATATTAATGAATACTCAAAAATCATCTCTGGAAAAATCACATTTTCCAGTGATGCTGGATGAGACAATAAAAATTTTATCACCTAAAAATGGTGGAATATTCTTAGACTGTACATTTGGAGGAGGAAATTACTCCAAAAGGCTACTCCAGTTTCCAAAAACAAAAGTTATTGCGGTCGATAGGGACGAGTCAGTAAATTCAATAGCAAAAAAACTTGAAAAAAAATTTAAAAAAAGATTTGAATTTTATCGAATAAAATTTAGTCAAATGAACAAAATTTTAAAAAAAAAAGTTGATACAATCGTATTTGATCTTGGTCTTTCATCAATTCAATTAAATAATTTAAGTAGAGGTTTCTCTTTTAAATCAAAAGACAAACTAGATATGAAAATGGGTCTTTCAAATATTTCAGCTCAGGATGTAATAAATAATTTGTCTGAGGCTAAATTAAAATTAATTATTAAGATTCTTGGTGAGGAAAAAGAAGCAACAACAATAGCTAAAAATATTGTCAAAGCAAGATCTAAAAAGAAAATTACAAGAGTTGATGAGTTGGTAAAAATAATTGAAAAAAGTAAAAAAAAAAAATTTTGCTTCGAAAATTAATCCAAGTACAAAAACCTTTCAAGCATTAAGAATATTCGTAAATAAAGAAATAACGGAACTCATTAATGGAGTTATAAATGCAACAAAATTTTTAAAACCTGGTGGTAAAATACTTGTAATAAGTTTTCACTCAATTGAAGATAAAATTATAAAATATTATTTCAGTAATTTTTCAAAAAATAAATCAAAACCTTCAAGATATATTCCCGAAATTAATAATGATAATGAAATATTGTTTGAAGAATATAAGAATGAAATAATAAGACCTACTCTCAAAGAATTAAAAAAAAATTATCCATCACGATCTGCTAAGTTAAGATTTGCCGTGCGAAATAAAAATAATTTTACATACCCAACTAGTTTAATTCAAAAATTTCAAAAATATATAGAAATAGAGGCTTTTAATGTATAAAATAAAAATTCTGATCTCAGTTATAATTTTTTCCTCACTTTTATTTGGAACGTCAATTATAAAAAACCAAACTAGAGAAATAGAAAAAAAAATTTTAAGAGTACAAGCTATTATTCACGTTAAAGAAAAAGATCTTTATGAGTCACAATTAGATTTCTCGTATTTAACATCTCCATTTATTATTGAAAAAAAAATAAATCATATAGATAATGAACAATACTTTCCTATGGAGTATTCAAAAATCTTTTTTAGTATGTCAAATTTTTTGAAACTAAATAACAAAATCGCTATACAAAATAATCAAAATGAAAAAATTAAAAAAAAATAAAAATTTAAATATAAACCAGGCAAGCTTTTACTTTGAAGATTTTTTAGAAACTAGAAAAAAAAATAAAATTTCACAAAAAAATACTGTTTCCCATGATAGGATCTATTTATTATTTTTTTTATTTTTTTCTTTAATTTTGATTTTTAGTCTAAGAATTATACATATTTCTTTGAACAAAATTGATTTATTTAATCAAGAAAAATCTTCAAATAATTTTTCATTAATTAGAAGGGATATTGTTGATAGAAATGGAACATTAATTTCCAGAAATATTAAATCTTTTCATGCAGCAATAAACCCGAGACTCATTAATAACAAAGATAATTTTTTGATAAAACTCAGATTGAATTTTCCTGATCTTTCAGTTGAAAAAATTGAAAACAAATTAAATGATGAAAAATATTTTTATCTTAAAAAAAGAATTTCTCAAATAGAAAAAGAAAAACTATGGAACATGGGAGAAAAAGGGATAATTTTCGAACCTTTTGAATCTAGAATTTATACACATGCTAATTTATTCAGCCATATTATTGGACAAGTTGATTATGATAATTATGGTATTTCAGGTGTAGAAAAATATTTTGATAAAGAATTAAAAGATAGGAACTTATCTAATGTTCCACTTCAATTAACTTTGGACACTGATATCCAATATTTAATTAATCAGGAATTAAATGTGGCACTAAAAACTTTCAATGCAACAGGCGGAGGTTCGTTGCTTATGGATGTGGAAAATGGAGAGATTATATCTTTAGTGTCATTACCTAACTTTGACATTAACTTAAGAAAAAATCTTAAAGATAAAAAATATATTAATAAAATTACTAAAGGAGTTTACGAACTTGGATCAATTTTTAAAACTTTTACTATCGCGTTGGCAATTGATAACAATATTTTAACACCTGAAACAGTCATTAAAAATATTCCAAATTCAATTAAGTGTTCCAATCATGAGATCTCTGATATAAAAAAATTTCCAAAAGATTTATCGGTCGAAGATATTTTGATTAGATCATCAAATGTTGGAACAATATTAATTGCCAGACAAGTTGGTGAAGAAAAATTCAAAAAATTTTTTGAGGATGTTAAACTTCTTAAAAGTCCTGAGTTAGAAATCGAAGAAGTGGGTAATCCTATTAATTTTAGTTGGAATAAGTGCAAATTAGAAACAGTTTCCTATGGACATGGAATAACCACTACCCCATTACAAGCTACAACAGCTTATGCTTCAATAGTTAATGGAGGCATAATAATTAAACCTAATTTAGTAAAAAAAAATCAACAAGAGCGTACAAGACTAATTTCAAAAAAAACAAGTGAAAAAATAAATGATATTTTAAGAAAAGTGGTTACTGCAGAGGAAGGTACAGCGAGCCAAGCAGATATAGATGGATATTATGTAGGTGGAAAAACAGGTACTTCTCAAAATTATCAAGATAAAAAACATAATCTGAATACCTTTATATCTGTCTTTCCCACTCAAAAACCTAAATATGCATTATTAGTTATGTTAGAAAATCCACAAGTTGCTAAAAACTTAATTTACGATTATAGGGGTGTAAAAATAAAAGGTACACGAAATGAGGCAGGCTGGAATTCTGTGTATGTTGCTGGCAAAATAATAAAAAAAATTGGACCAATTTTAGCCATAAAGAGTGAGGATTTTAAGCATCACTATGTTGTTGAAAAAATTAATTAAAGATCTTCCAACAAAAAAAAAAATTCATGTTAAAGGTCTTTCTATTAATAGTCAAAGCGTTAAAAGAGGGTTCATTTTTTTTGCTATAAAAGGTTTAAAAGTTAATGGTGAAAAATTTATTAAAGAAGCTATTAAGAACGGAGCTTCTGCAGTTGTATGCTCAAAAAATTGTAAATATAAAAATTCTCAAATCCCAATTATTAAGACTTCAAAAATTAGAACTTTATTAAGTAAAATTTCTTCTCAATTTTATAAACAAAAACCTAAAAATATAATAGCTGTTACTGGTACTAATGGTAAGACATCAGTTGCAGATTTATTTTTTCAAATTTTAAGATTAAACAATATACCCGTTGCATCTATTGGAACTTTAGGTATTAAATATAAAAAAAAAATTATTAAATCAGATTTAACTTCTCCAGACCCTATTTTGCTTCATCAAACACTTGAAAAAATAAAAAAAAATAAAATTGATAATGTAATAGTTGAAGCTTCTAGTCATGGATTAATTCAAAAAAGGCTAAATGATATCAATTTTAAAGCTGGGATTTTTACAAATTTAAGCTTAGATCATTTGGATTTTCATAAAACTATGAAATCTTATTTAGATGCAAAATTACTTTTATTTAATAAGATTATTTCAAAAAAAAGAACAATAATTTCAGATAAATCAATAAAAGAATATTCAATTTTAAAAAAAATTTCAAAAAAAAGAGATTTACGATTACTTGATATTACTCAAATCAAAGAAAAAATTCATAAAAAAAATTTAAATTTTAATGAAATAAAACTTAAAAATCTTTCTATGGCAGTAGCGGCAGCAAAATTATGCAATCTGAAAGAAAAAAAAATTTTTAGTGTTTTAAAAAAAATTAAAGATGTAGAAGGCAGACTAAATTTAGTGAGAAATTTCCCAAATGGTATAAAAGTTTATGTAGATTTTGCACATACACCTGATGCATTATCAAAATCACTTAAAGCACTAGGGGGTGAAAATATTTCGGTAGTGTTTGGCTGCGGAGGTAATAGAGATTTTAAAAAGAGACCGCTGATGGGAAAAATAGCAAGCGCACATTGCAAAAAAATTTATATTACTGACGACAATCCAAGAAATGAAAAACCTGAGAAGATAAGAAAAGAAATCATAAAAGGTATTAAGTGTAAGGAATTTTATAATATCGGAGACAGAGCAAAGGCAATTAAAACTGCAATTGCAAAGGCTAATCCAAACGAGATAATTTTAATAACCGGCAAAGGTCATGAAAATAATCAAATTTATAAAAATAAAATAATTTCAATATCTGATAAAAAGATTGTAAAAGGCATTAAATCTAAGATTAAAAGATTGTCTAATACAGATCAAAACTTTATTGAAAATAAAAATATTTTAATGGAAATAAGTGGAAATAAAAAGATTAAAAATTTTCACGGACTTTCAGTAGATACTCGAACTTTAAAAAAAAATAATTTATTTTTAACAATTAAGGGAAAAAATCTTGATGGATCTATGTTTATAAATAATGCTTTTAGAAAAGGTGCAAAATTTGTTATTTCATCGAAAGTAATAAAAAAAAATAAAAATAAAATATTAAAAGTAGATAACGAAATAAATTTTTTAAATAATTACGCAAAGAGAAAAAGGGAAAATTCATCAGCAAAAATTTTTGCTATAACAGGGAGTGCAGGAAAAACTTCTCTTAAAAACTTATTAAAAAATTTACTTCAAAACTATGGAGCAACATTAAGTTCACCTAAATCTTTTAATAATCACCTTGGGGTACCATTAAGTTTATCTCAATTGCATACAAAACATAAGTATGCAGTATTTGAAGTTGGAATGAGTAAAGCAGGTGAAATAAATACTCTTTCTAAAATTATAAATCCTGAAATTGGCGTCATAACTAATGTTGGAGAAGCACATATTGAGAATTTTGATAATTTAGATGGAATTGCCAAAGCGAAAAGTGAAATAATTAATAATATTAAAAAAAAAGGTACATTAATTTTAAATCGAGACGACAAATATTACAAATTTTTTGAAAAAAAAGGTAAGTCAAAACTTTTAAAAATTTTATCTTTCGGTATGAATAAAAATTCTGATGTTTACCCAATTTCTATATCAAAAAAAAACAAATATAATTATTGTAAAATTAAAGTTAAAAATCAAATAGTAAAATTTAAGTATAATAACTTGAATATCTATAATGTGATTGCCTCTTTAGCATTATTAAAAGAATTAAATTTAAACATCAAAAAAGTGATTAACCTTTTTAAAAAATACGAGCCATCAGAGGGTAGGGGAAAAATTCATAAAATTGAAAGATACAATAAAAAGTTCAATTTAATAGATGAAAGTTATAATGCGAATCCTCTTTCAGTAAAAAACGCTATAAAGAATTTTGATGCTATAAAAAAACATAAATTTAAAAAATACCTAATTCTAGGCGATATGCTTGAATTAGGAAAAAAATCTGAGGAGTTACATAAAAACTTATTTAAAGTTATTAACAACTCTAATATCGATAAGGTTTTTGTTATTGGTGAAAAAATATTAATGACTTATAGGAAAATTAAAAAAAACAAACGTGGTAATATTTTTCAACAACAGGAAGATGTGGATTTTACTTTAAATAACATTATATGTTCTAATGACTATTTAATGATTAAAGGTTCTAACGCTACAGGATTAAATAATATAAGCAAAAAAATGATAAGAGGTTTTTAGATGTTATTTCACTTTTTTACGTCTTTAATCGAGCAATACTCTTTTTTTAATGTTTTTAAATATTTAACTTTCAGAACTGGTCTATCTGTTATGACATCTTTAATAATAGTTTTTATAATCGGAGGACCTTTAATTAAAATTTTTTCTGAAAAAATGATTACAGGCCCTATAAGGCAAGATGGCCCCCTTGATCATATTGTGAAAAAGTCAGGAACTCCAACTATGGGAGGAGTTATAATTATTATTGGTATAATTTTTAGCACTTTTCTTTGGGCAGATTTAAGAAATATTTACGTTTGGATATTGATATTTGTATCCTTAAGTTTAGGCGGTTTGGGACTTCTTGATGATATTTTGAAGATTAAATACAAAAATTCAAGTGGACTAAAATCAATATACAAATTTTTAGGTCAATTAATAATCGGTTCGCTAGCAATTTATATTCTTATAAAATATTCTAATCATGAGTACTTATTTAACTTGTACTTTCCTTTTTTTAAAAATTTAATTTTCCAAATGGGTCTATTTTTTATACCCTTTGGACTTTTTGTTATTATCGGAGCTTCAAACGCAGTTAACTTAACTGATGGCCTTGACGGCTTAGCTACTGTTCCAGTTATATTAGTGGCACTTTCATTTACACTTATTTCTTACGTAGTAGGAAACACAATTTTTTCAGCATATCTTCAAATTCAATATATACCCGATGTTGGAGAACTCTCAATTTTTTGCGGATCAATTGTTGGCTCCTGTTTAGGTTTTCTTTGGTATAATGCACCTCCTGCGAAAATTTTTATGGGCGACACTGGATCACTTTCTTTAGGCGGATCGTTAGCAGCAATCGCAATAATTGTTAAACACGAAATTGTCTTAGCGATAATTGGAGGTTTATTTGTTTTAGAGACGGTTTCAGTAATTATTCAAGTTATATCGTTTAAACTAACTGGAAAAAGGATTTTCAAAATGGCACCAATCCACCATCATTTTGAAAAAAAAGGATGGGCAGAGTCAACAATAGTAATTCGTTTTTGGATCATAGCCATAATATTAGCTTTAGTTGGGTTAGCGACTTTAAAACTTAGGTAATTAATGCTTTCTAATAAAAATTTTAAAGAGCTATCTTTTTTGGTTTATGGTCTTGGTTTAACAGGAAAATCTGTAGTAAGATTTTTTAAAAATAACAATATTAAGAATTTTCAAGTTTGGGACGATAAAAACCAAAAATTTTTAAAAGAAAGACGACCTTCAAATTTGAATAAAGCTCTCAAATTAGTTGATTATATAATTTTGAGTCCAGGCGTAAGCCTTAAAACTTCAAGTAATAGAAATTTTTTAATAAAATATCAAAAAAAGATCATTACCGATTTGGATCTAATTTTTAGATTAAAAAACTTTTACAAAAGTATCGTAGTAACAGGAACAAATGGAAAATCTACAACATGTAAAATTCTTAATCACTTACTTAAAAAAAACAAATATAGAACTTTGCTTGGTGGAAATATTGGGACACCATTGCTTAATTTGAATATAAAAAAGAACAGTTTTCTTATAATCGAGGCATCATCTTTTCAACTCGCATATTCAAAATTTATCTCTCCTGATTTTGCTTTTTTACTAAATATAACTAACGATCATTTAGATTGGCATGGAAACATGAAGAATTATATTTCTTCAAAGTTTAAAATTTTTGAAAATCAAAAAAAAGATCATTTTTCTATTGTTAACAAAAAGTTTAAGTCTCTATTCATAAAAAAAGGTTTGTTGGGTAAATTAATTATTCCAAATTTAAAAGATTATCAAAAATTAAAATCAATTATCAATAATTCTTATCTTAACTCAGATATAAACGACGAAAATATGTCAAACGTATATGAGCTTTCAAAGATTCTTAAAATTAGTAAAAATTCTTTTTTGAAATCACTAAAAACATTTTCAGGTCTTCCACATAGATATGAAATATTCCTTAAGAAAAAAAATTATACTTTTATAAACGACTCAAAAGCAACTTCATTTCAAGCAACAAAATTTGCACTACAGAATACGAAAAATATCTTTTGGATTGTTGGTGGTTTACCAAAAAAAAACGACAAATTTAATTTTAATGGTTTTAAAAATAATATAATAAAATCCTACATTATTGGCAAAAATATAAACTTTTTTAAAAATCAACTGAAAAATAACATTAAATATGAAGTTACAAATAACATCGAAAATTCAATAAAAAAGATTTTAAAAGACACTAGCACTTTTGAAAAAAAAAATATCACAGTTCTTCTAAGTCCTGCCTCAGCTTCATTTGATCAATTTAATAATTTTGAAAATAGAGGAGAAAAATTTAAAAAAATAAGCAAATACTATGTACAAAAATACATTTAAATTTAAATTAGTAAATTATTGGAGGATCATTGATAAAAAAATTTTTTTTTGCTTTCTAATTCTCTTTTTTCTTGGACTTTTTTTCTCATTTTCATCTACCTCATCATTAGCTGGCGAACGATTAAATAAAGATTATTATTTTTTTTTCACTAAGCACTTAATTTTTACTTTTATAGCTTTAAATTTGATGTTTTTTATTTCTTTTTTAGAAACCCCAATCCTGAAAAGAATTATAATTCCATTATTTATTATTTCCTTTTTATCCCTTACCTTAGTTCCTATAATAGGTGTTGAGGTAAAAGGCGCAAAAAGATGGTTAGATTTTTATTTTTTTAGACTTCAACCTATCGAAATTTTAAAACCTTTTTTTATTCTGGTTACAGTAAAAGTTTTGGATATAGATAAACTTCAAAACTCTCAAGTTAAATATTTATTTAGTTTCTTACTATTATCATCGGTTGTTGTTCTTCTAATTGATCAGCCTGATCTAGGTCAAACCATACTATTGGTGTTGAGTTGGATTGTAACAGTTTTTATCTCTGGTGTAAGCTTGTTATATATAATTGGATTTTTAACAATTTTTTTATTCTTAATTAGCTCACTTTTATTGATGATGCCAGAAAAATTTGGCTACATCATAAACCGATTAACCTCTTTTTTAGATCCTTCTAAGGGAGATAAGTTTCAATCATCTTCTGCACTAGATGCAATAAAACTCGGTGGTTTAACTGGACAAGGTATGGGAGAAGGAATTTTAAAAGAAAGTGTCCCTGAAGCTCATACAGATTATATTATCGCAATTATTGCAGAAGAGTACGGATCAATAATCTCAATTTCAATAATTTGTATTTTTTTGTACATCTCATTCAGAATTATAAAAAATTGTATCAATCAAGAGGACCAACTAATTAAAGTCTCTTTATGTGGACTTGTTACTTTACTGATATTTCAAACATTTATTCACATTGGTGTGAATACTAGTCTAATACCAACAACAGGGATGACCTTACCTTTTCTTAGCTATGGCGGATCATCTTTAATCGGCAGTGCTTTACTCGCTGGAGTTATATTAAATTATACAAAAAATAAAACTTATCTGTATGATTAAAAAAATAAAAGCATTAATTGTAGTGGGTGGAACCGGAGGACATGTCTTTCCTGGATGCTACTTAGCTAAAGATCTAATTAATAATAATTACGACGTTGAGGTCGTTACAGACAAAAGAGCCTATAAATTTCTCAATAAATTTAAAAATTTAAATATTTCTATTTTACCTTCAACACCAATTTTAACGGGAAATATTTTTTTTAAATTTTACTCTTTGGTATTAATTTTTTGCTCTATTGTGAGATCAGTCTTTCACCTATTAGTAAGGAGACCTTCAATAATTTTTGGAATGGGCGGCTATGCCTCTTTTCCTATTTGTATCGCAGCCAGTATTCTTGGTATTAAATTTATAATCTATGAAAATAATTTGATAATTGGAAAAGCTAACAAATCTTTGTTACCTTTTGCTAAAAAAATTTTTGTTTCTTATAAAGAACTAGAGGGAATTCCTCAAAAATACAGTGATAAAATTATCGAGATAGGAAATATAATTAATAAAGAAATTTTTGAATTTTCGAAAAGAAACAAAGGAATTACAAATATATCTAAATTAAAAATTCTGATACTTGGAGGCAGTCAAGCAGCAAAAATATTCGCTGAGATACTTCCAAATATTTTTTATGATTGCATTAATAAAGGAATTTCCTTAAAGATTTATCAGCAATGTTTACCAGACCAAATTGAGGAACTTAAAGTTTTTTATGATAGATCAAAAATTGAATTTGAAACATTTAATTTTAGCGATAATCTAATTGATTATTTTTCTAAAGCAAACTTAGCTATAACAAGATCAGGATCATCTATGTTATCAGAACTTACAAATGCAAATATACCCTTTATTTCTGTGCCTCTACCATCTTCTGCAGAAAACCATCAACTAAAAAATGCTATTTACTATGAAAAAAAAAAGTTTTCTTTTTTAATTGAGGAAAAAGATTTGAAGACAAAACTTTTTAAGCTTATTAAAGATATAAATGATAATAACTCAATATTATTCAATATTATTCAAAATCAAAAACATTATTCTGACAAAAACGTTTACAAGAATGTCAATCAAGCTTTGAAAAAAATTATCAATGAGAAAAATTAATTTAGGTCAGAAAGAAATTATTCATTTTGTAGGCATTGGAGGTATAGGGATGAGCGGGCTAGCTCAAATTATGAAGAACATGGGTTTTAGAATTCAAGGAAGCGATCAAAATAAAAATAAGAACACTTTAAGTTGTTCACGAGCAGGAATAAAAATTTTCATTGGACACGCAAGGAAGAATGTAAAAAAATCTACCTTATTAGTAAAATCATCTGCAATAAAAAAAAATAATTGCGAAATAAGATATGCAAGAGAAAAAAAAATTCCAATATACTCCAGGGCAGAAATATTAGCAGATGTAGTTTCCCTCAAGAAAAATATTATAATTACAGGCTCTCATGGTAAAACAACTACAACATCCCTAGTTTCAAAAATTTTATCAGACCAAAAGCTTGATCCCACAATAATTAATGGAGGAGTGATAAACTCTCTCAAAAGTAATGCAAAATTAGGAAAAGGTGACTGGGCAATATTAGAAGCAGATGAGTCAGATGGTAGTTTTCTTAAACTTCCAATAAACTACTCAATTGTAACGAACATTGATTATGAACATGTAGATTTTTATAAAAATTTTAAAACCCTTGAAAATTCTTTTATAAAATTTATTGAAAAAACGCCACCAACTGGAAAATCAATAATTTGCATTGATAATAAAAACATTAAAAAGATTTTTAAAAGAATTAAAAACAAAAATATCATTACTTACGGGGAGGATAAACTTTCGAACTATAAAATTTCTAATATTAGATATAATGTAAATTATTCAATATTCGACCTTAGTTATCTTAATATTCAGAAAAAAAATAAAAAAATTAAAAATATAAAATTAAAATTATTAGGAAAGCATAATGTGCTCAACGCAGCAGCTGCAATTACTGTTTGTTTAAATTTAGGAGTCAACCAGAATATTATTAAACGTTCCTTAAAAAATTTTTCAGGCGTTCAAAGGAGGATGACTAAAATATTTTCTAAAAATAATACTGATTTTTATGACGATTATGCCCACCACCCAACTGAGATAGCATGTATTTTAGAGGGAGTAAAAAATGTGTGTAAAGATAAAAATATTATATCTATTTTTGAACCTCATAGGTACACAAGGGCTTTATCTTTAAAAAAAGAATTTTCCAAATCTTTTAAAAATTCTGATTTAACCTTACTTTGTCCATTATATGCTGCTGGAGAAAAAAAAGACCATAAATATAATCAAATGGAGTTTGCAAAATTAATTTCTAAATATTCTAAGACTCAAGTAATAATAATCCAAGATTTTAAAGATATAGAAAAATTCTTTAAAAAAAATTCGATCGATAATGAAATTGTAATAGGAATGGGAGCTGGAAAAATTTCAAAATATATGTGGGAATTAAAAAATATTTTATGAGCATAAATCAAGAGCTGACTAAAAAGTTTAATAACACAATTTTTAGCAACAAAAAACTTTCAAATTATAGCTGGTTTAATTTAGGCGGGCCAGCTGAGTATTTTTTTAAACCTCAAAATGAAAAACAATTAATTGAATTTTTAAAAGAAAATAAAAAAAATAAATTGAAAATCACCATTTTAGGCGCAGGCTCAAACACATTAATTAGAGATAATGGAATTAAAGGAGCAGTCATCAAATTAAGTTCCAATTTCTCAAAAATTAAAATTCTTGGTAAAAATATTATTGAAGTAGGTGCGGCTACACTTGATAGAAAAGTTGCTGATTTTGCAAAAGATAATAATATAGGTGGTTTTGAATTTTTGGCATGTATTCCGGGAACTATCGGTGGCGCCATTATAATGAATAGTGGTTGTTACGGAAATGAAATTTCACAGAGATTAATTTCAATTAATGGTATTGATATAGTAAAATGTGAAGAAATAAGTATTAATCGAAAAGATATAGATTTTTTCTATAGGGGAACTAACCTACCTGAGCAGTTAATAATTACGTCAGTAAAATTGAAAGGTGAAAAAATTCCAAAATCATTTATTGAAAAAAAACAAAAAGAAATGATCAGTAAAAAAAAATTATCTCAACCTAGCCAACTAAAGACTTGCGGAAGCACATTTAAAAATGTTGATAGTAAAAAAAAAGCTTGGGAACTTATTAAAGAAACTGGAAGCAATCAATTTAAAGTAGGTGATGCAGTCATCTCTGAAAAACATTGTAATTTTTTTGTAAATAACGGAAAAGCAAAATCCTCAGATATTGAGAAGCTTATAAATAGAGTAAAAAAAACTGTAAGTGAAAAAACCGGAGTTAATTTAGAATTGGAGATTAAAATTATTGGTGAATAAAAAAAAAAAATTTAAAAAAGTTTTAGTTGTACTTGGAGGTACCTCAGGTGAAAGAGCAATAAGTATTGATACTGGAAAAGCTTGTTTAAAAGCTTTAAGAAAGAAAAATTATAAAGTTTCTTCATTTGATCCTAAATTTAAAAACTTAACTTTAATAGATAAAAAAAAAACAGACGTAATATTTAATGCTTTACATGGCCGATACGGAGAAGATGG